>Ga0102587_1000088_pt1 | contig 129026 bp, 118 predicted proteins | sample AraplaF_Col_mTSA_FD_76853 | JGI IMG/M metagenome (GOLD analysis project Ga0102587, IMG submission 76853) | Arabidopsis root microbial communities from the University of North Carolina, USA - plate scrape MF_Col_mTSA (SPADES assembly) (version 2) | ecosystem: Host-associated > Plants > Roots >...
GAAGCCATCACCGTTTCGGCCTCGACCGGGGAGATCCGCAACGTCGCGGCACTGCGCACCAAGGTGAAGGGCGATTTCCTGTGGTTCCGCGATGGCGACAAGAGCTACCTGATCCAGGATCCGGCTGTGATGGCCAAGGTCGATGCCGCCTGGGCGCCGGTCGACAGCATCGGCGGGGAGATGGAAGCGCAGGGCAAGAAAATGGAAGCGCAAGGCAAAATCATGGAAGCCATCGGCGCAGAAATGAGCACTGTCGCCAACCAATTCAGCAAACAGGCCGAACGCGAGACTTCGGCGCATCAGCGCCAGATCGAGCAGGTAGCGCGCGAGCAGGAAAAAGTCGCCCGTCGCATGGATCAGGCGGTGCGTGAGATAGGGCCGGACCTCACCGGCGAAAAAGCGCAGGCCCTGCAGAAAAAACTGGCCAGCCTGCAAACTGAAATGGCGCCGCTGCAAAAGCAGATGGCCGCATACCAGCGCGAGCTGAGCACCAAGATGGCCAGGCTGCATGAACAGGACGGTCCGATGACGGCGCTGAACCAGAAAATGGCCGAAGCCAGCCGCCCGATGGGCGACCTCAACCTGCGCATGGGCGAACTCAACCTGAAACATGCCGAAGCCGTGCATGAAGCCGAGCGCGTGCTGAAAGCGCTGATGCAGGAGAGTTTGCAGAACGGCAAAGCGCAGCCAGCGCCATCGGCCTAACCCGAAAACCCGAGGTCAGTTCTTGCAATCGCGCACGGGCTCAGCCGTAATGACGATTACGGCTGAGCCCGTGCGCGATTGCAAGAACTGACCCCGGGTTTTCCCGGGTTGCGTCGGCGGACCACCGGGGCGACGGCGTATAATCATGGGATGCAAAATCTTCTTCATAACCTCAACGACGAGCAGCTTGCCGCTGTCACTTTGCCCCCCCAGAGCGCCCTGATTCTGGCGGGCGCCGGTTCCGGTAAAACCCGCGTTCTGACCACCCGTATCGCCTGGCTGATTCAAACCGGCCAGGTGTCGCCCTCCGGCATCCTGGCCGTGACCTTCACCAACAAGGCCGCCAAGGAGATGCTGACGCGCTTGTCCGCCATGCTGCCGATTAATACGCGCGGCATGTGGATCGGCACTTTCCACGGCCTGTGCAACCGCCTGCTGCGCACGCATCATCGTGATGCCGCGCTGCCGCAAACGTTTCAGATTCTCGACACACAGGACCAGCTGTCCGCTATCAAGCGCCTGCTGAAAGCGCATAACGTCGACGATGAAAAATTCCCGCCGAAAGATGTGATGTATTTCATCAACGGCGCCAAGGATCAGGGCCTGCGCGCCCACGATATCGAGCCCTACAACGCCGATGAGCGCAAGAAGGTCGAGCTGTACCAGCTGTACGACGAGCAGTGCCAGCGCGAAGGCGTGGTGGATTTCGCCGAGCTGTTGCTGCGCACTTACGAGCTGTTGAGCCGCAACCAGCCGCTGCGCGAGCATTACCAGCAGCGCTTCCAGCACATTCTGGTTGACGAGTTCCAGGATACCAACGATCTGCAGTACAAGTGGCTGAAGCTGCTGGCCGGGCAGGGCGGTCACAACGGCGGCGTGCTGTTTGCCGTCGGCGACGACGACCAGTCGATCTATGCCTTCCGCGGCGCCAATGTCGGCAATATGAGCGCCTTCGAGCGCGAGTTCAACGTCAGGAATCTGATCAAGCTGGAGCAGAACTACCGCTCGCATGGCCACATTCTGGACGCGGCCAACGTGTTGATCGCCAATAACAGCAAGCGTCTTGGCAAGAACTTGCGCACCGATGCCGGCCATGGCGAGCAGGTGCGCGTGTACGAGGCTAATTCGGACTTGTCCGAAGCGTCCTGGATTATCGAGGAAACCAAGAACCTGATTCACGACGGCGCCTCGCGCAGCGAAATCGCCGTGCTGTACCGTTCGAATGCGCAATCGCGCGTGATCGAGCACGCGCTGTTCTCGGCCGGCATTCCGTACCATGTGTACGGCGGCCTGCGCTACTTCCAGCGCGCCGAGGTCAAGCACGCCATCGCCTATTTGCAGTTGATGGACAATCCGCACAACGATTCCGCTTTCTTGCGCGTGGTGAATTTCCCGGCGCGCGGCATCGGTGTGCGTTCGATCGAGACGCTGCAGGCGGCGGCCGACCAGTACGGTATTTCGCTGTACGCGGCCGTGCCTTACGTCACCGGCAAGGCCGGCACCGCGCTGGCCGGTTTCGTCAAGCTGATCGAGGGCACCCGCTTCGAAACGCAGCAGATGTCGCTGCCGGAACTGGTGCGCGTGGTGCTGGAGCAGTCAACCCTGCTGGCCCACTACGCGACCGAAAAAGAAGGCGCCGACCGCATCGAGAACCTGGAGCAGATGGTCAGCGCCGCCACCCAGTTCCTGTCGGAAGAAGGCTACGGCCAAGGGGCGCCGGCGCACCTCGGTCCGCAGGCGCAGGCTTCGGCCGGCACGGCGGTGGTGAACGAGGATGGTTTCGAGATTATCGATGCCGATGCGCCGCTGTCCACCGTGATGTCGCCGCTGTCGGCCTTCCTGTCGCACGCTTCGCTGGAGGCTGGCGACAATCAGGCCACCATCGGCCAGGAAGCGGTGCAGATGATGACGGTGCACTCGGCCAAGGGGCTGGAGTTTAACAATGTCTTCATTACCGGGCTGGAAGAGGGTTTGTTCCCGCACGAGAGCAGCTCGCGCGAGCATGACGGCGTGGAAGAGGAACGCCGCCTGATGTATGTAGCCATCACGCGCGCGCGCCAGCGTCTGTACCTGAGCTTTGCCCAGACTCGCATGCTGCACGGCCAGACCCGCTACAACATGAAGTCGCGCTTCTTTGATGAGTTGCCGGAGGATGCGCTCAAGTGGCTGACGCCCAGAGTGCAGCCGAGCTGGTTCGGCGCCAAGAAGTCGGCGTGGGATGAGGCGCCGCTGGTCGGTTCGGACAAGGCGCTGGCGCAGCAGATTGCCAACAAATCGTCCGGCAGCGGCTGGCGGATCGGGGAATCGGTGGCCCACGCCAAGTTCGGCGAGGGCGTGATTGTGAACATCGAGGGCAGCGGCAACAATGCCCGCGCTCAGATCAACTTCGGCAGCTCAGGCATGAAGGTGCTGGACCTGAGCATCGCCAAGCTGGACCGGCTGTAACGTCATTCCCGCCTGCGCGGGAATGACTTCATGGCTGCTCGGGGGGAGTTGGCGTTGGCGTCGTCGGCGAGGCTGGCGGCGGGCCGAATATCTGGCGGTAGGCAGCGTACAAGCTGCAGTGCATCAGCACAATCAACATCAGGATAATGCTGAACACGGCCGCAAACGCCAGTTGCGGCGAACCGAACAGCAGCAGCGGGACCACGCCCAGCAACTGGCACAGCAAGTACAGCGACACCATCATGGTGGCAAACGCCTTGATCTCACGCACCACTGTCACCACGCTGAAGAACAGCGCTTTGCCCAGCGCCATTTTCTGCCAGTAGATCAGCGGCGCGGCCAGGCAGGTCAGCAGCCAGCCGCCCATGTAGATCAGCGCCGACACCAGCGCGGCGCCGCGCATATTGTCGAGGATTTTGGGATCGAGCTTGCCCGGATTATCGGTCATCTGGCTGATCGCGTCCGCACCCAGCAGGTTCAGCGCCACCAGCGCCACCAGCATCACCACCATGTATACCACGCCCAGCAGCAGCAAATGCTTGCGCGCCGGTACCTGGAAACCGGCCAGTAGCAGTTGCGGCAGGGCACGCTTGCCCTGGTCGATGTCGGCGCAGCCCTGCAGCAGGGCCACGCTGAAAATCGGCGCCAACAAGGCCGGCAAAAACACGCCCACCAGCGGCAGGATGCTCGACAGCAGCGACAGAAACATGCAGCTGAACAGGATCGCCATCAGCGCGCCCGGCTGCTTGCGGAACACGGCAAAGCCTTGCTTCACCCAGTGCCATCCGACGCGGGCGGGGAGTTTTTCCATCAGAACAGTCCCGGCGCCGGCGTGGCGATGCGTTCGCGCAGGATGCGCTCGAAGTGGGCTGGATCGTGCGGCGTCAGCATCTCGGCTTCGCGCGGACGGTAGTAGTCGTACAGGCGCGACAGCCAGAAGCGCAGGGCGCCGGCGCGCAGCATGGTTTGCCAGGCATGCTTTTCCGGTTCCGTGAATGGCCGCACCGCATGATAGGCGTCCAGCATGGCGCGCACGCGCGCTTCATCGAGCACGCCGGTATCGAGGTCGATGCACCAGTCGTTGACGGTGACGGCGACGTCGAACAGCCAGGTGTCGCAGCCGGCAAAGTAGAAGTCGAAGAAACCGGTCAGGCGCTCGCCGTCGAACATCACGTTGTTGCGGAACAGGTCGGCATGCACCGGCCCCACTTGCAGCTGCTTGTAATGGTCGCAGGCGGCAAAGGTTTCCTGATAGTGCACTTCGGACTTGAGCAGCTGGGCCTTGTCTTGCGGGATGTAAGGCAGCACCTTGGGCGTGGTTTCATGCCACCACTCCAGGCCGCGCAGATTGGGCTGCTGCAGCTTGTAGTCCAGGCCGGCCAGGTGCATGCGCGCCAGCATGGCGCCCACTTCGGCGCAATGCACCGGTTGCGGGTCCATTTGCGAGCTGCCTTCCAGCTTGGTGACGATGGAGGCCGGCTTGCCGTGCAGCGCGGTGATCAGTTCGCCCTTGTCGTTGGCGATTGGCGCCGGCACCAGCACGCCGCGGTCGGCCAGATGGCGCATCAGGTTGAGGTAGAACGGCAGTTGTTCAAACGACAGGTTCTCAAAGATGGTGAGCACGTACTCGCCGCGCTCGGTCGTCAGGAAGAAGTTGCTGTTTTCGATGCCGGAACTGATGCCTTTGAGCCCGAGCGCTTTGCCGAGCGGGAATTGGGTGATCCACTGGGTGACATCTTCCAGCGATACCGGAGTAAAGACTGCCATGTGAAAATGTAATGAGTTCGATTCTGATTATTTAACGGTGGGCGGAGATGGCGGCGGCGCATTGTCCTGCACAGCTTCTTCCTCCGTGGTTTTCTTTTTCTTCTTGCCGATGTCGAACTCCAGCACCGTCCATTGCGGACCGCGGTTGTTGCCGCTCATGGCGTCGCCGGGCAGGGCGGTGCCGACCGGATGGTTGGGACGCAGGGTGTAGGTGCTTGGACCGCTTTTGACGGTCGCTTCGGTGACATTGCCGCTGTTGTCGCGTTTTTCGGTGATTTTGCTGTCCGCTCCCTGCTTGGCGGTGACGGTGATCGGGTCGTCGGCGATTTCCTCGATTTTTTCCAGTTTCGGCGGCGCCTGGCTGGGCGTCGACTGGGCAAAGGCCGCCTGGGCCAGCAGCGTCAGGACAATAAGAGGAATGCGCTTCATGATGGACCGCCTTTAGCAGAGAAAAAGCTTTGGATTTTTTTGTGTATGATCCATTGTAACACCTGCGATAATGTTGCATTAACGCGTCAGTTTTCTCTTATAGCATCTATGCAAAATACCCTTCTGTTAGTCGACGGCTCCAGCTACCTCTACCGCGCCTTCCACGCGCTGCCCGACCTGCGCAGCCCGGACGGCCATCCGACCGGCGCCATGCACGGCATGGTCAATATGCTGCGCCGCCTGCGCGCGGACTACCCGGCGGCCTACATCGCCTGCGTGTTCGATGCCAAGGGCAAGACTTTCCGTGATGACATGTATCCGGAATACAAGGCCACCCGCGCCTCGATGCCGGACGACCTGCGCCTGCAGATCGAGCCGATACACGAGGCGGTCAAGGCGATGGGCTGGCCCATCCTGATGGTGGAAGGGGTGGAGGCGGACGACGTGATCGGCACGCTGTCGGCCGAGGCGTACAAGGCCGGCATGAATGTGGTGGTTTCCACCGGCGACAAGGATCTGGCGCAGCTGGTCAACGACAAGGTCATGCTGATCAACACCATGACCAATGAGAAAATGGACGAAGCCGGCGTGCTGGCCAAGTTCGGCGTGCCGCCCAACCGCATCATCGATTACCTGACCCTGATCGGCGACACGGTCGACAACGTGCCGGGCGTGAGCAAATGCGGCCCGAAAACGGCGGTGAAATGGCTGAGCGCCTACGATACGCTGGATGGCATAATCGCCAACGCCGACAAGATCACCGGCGCGGTCGGCCAGAACTTGCGCGATGCGCTGGAATGGCTGCCCAAGGGCCGCGAGCTGATCACCGTCAAGCTGGACTGCGACCTGAGCGGCCACATGGTGTCGATTACCGAATCGCTGATCGCGCGCGAGGAAGACAAGCCGGCGCTGCTGGACTTCTTTAGCAAGTACGGCTTCAAGACGCTGCTGCGCGAGCTGAGCGCGGCGGCCGGCAGCCCAGGCGCCACGCCGGGCGCCACGGTCAAGGTATCGCTGGACGCGCCGGTTGGCGGCGCGGCCTCGCTCAACGGTGACCTGTTCGCCGAGCCGGTGGTGGCCACCTATGAAACGGTGTACACCGAGGAGCAGCTGGACAAGTGGATAGCCCGCATCAACGCCGCCGGGTTGACCGCGGTCGATACCGAAACCACGTCGCTGGAGCCGATGCTGGCACAGCTGGTCGGCATTTCGCTGTCGGTGAAAGCGGGCGAGGCTTGCTACATCCCGGTGGCGCACGCCTACCAAGGCGTTCCGCAGCAGCTGGAGCGCGACCACGTGCTGGCCAGACTAAAGCCATGGCTGGAGGATGCGACCAAGCTGAAAGTCGGCCAGAACCTCAAGTACGACAGCCACATCTTTGCTAACCATGGCGTGTCGCTGCAGGGCATCCATCACGATACGCTGCTGGAATCGTATGTGTTTGAATCGCACCGCTCGCACGACATGGATTCGCTGGCGCTGCGCCACCTGAACCACACTACCATTCCGTTCTCGGACGTCTGCGGCAAGGGCGCCAGCATGATTACCTTCGACCAGGTGGCCATCGACCGCGCCACCGAGTACGCGGCGGAAGATGCCGACATTACCCTGCGGCTGCACCAGAACATGATCGGCGAGGTGGAGAAGGATGAGAAACTGAACTTCATCTACCGCAATATCGAACTGCCGACCGCCGTGGTGCTGCAAAAGATCGAGCGCAACGGCGTGCAGATCGACGCCGCGCTGCTGGAGCAGCAATCGGTCGAGCTGGGCGCGCGCATCGCCGAGCTGGAAGCCAAGGCGCATGAACTGGCCGAGCAGCCGTTCAATCTGGGCTCTCCCAAGCAGATTGGCGAAATCTTCTTCGAGAAGCTGAAACTGCCGGTGGTGAAGAAAACGCCAAGCGGCGCGCCATCGACCGACGAGGAGGTGCTGCAAAAGCTGGCCGAGGATTATCCATTGCCGAAAGTGCTGTTGGAATACCGCAGCCTGTCCAAGCTGAAATCGACCTACACCGACAAGCTGCCCAAGGGCATCAACAAGCAAACCGGCCGCGTCCACACCAATTATGCGCAAGCGGTGGCGGTGACGGGGCGTCTGGCGTCCAACGATCCCAACTTGCAGAACATCCCGATCCGCACCAAGGAAGGCCGCCGCATCCGCGAAGCGTTTGTGGCGCCGGCCGGCTCGCACATCGTGTCGGCCGACTATTCGCAGATCGAGCTGCGCATCATGGCCCACATCTCGGAAGACGCCAACATGCTGCGCGCGTTTGCCGAAGGCGTGGACATTCACCGCGCCACCGCCGCCGAGATTTTCGGCGTGGCGCCGGAAGCGGTGGAGAGCGAGCAGCGCCGCTACGCCAAGGTGATCAACTTTGGCCTGATTTACGGCATGAGCGCGTTCGGGCTGGCGAGCAACCTGGGCATCGAGCGCGGCGCGGCGCAGAGTTACATCGAACGCTATTTCGCGCGCTTCTCGGGCGTGAAGCAATACATGGACGACACGCGTCTGCAAGCGAAAGCGCGCGGCTACGTGGAAACCGTGTTCGGCCGCCGCTTGTGGCTGCCGGAGATCAATTCGCCGAACGGCCCGCGCCGCCAGGGCGCCGAGCGCGCGGCAATTAATGCGCCGATGCAGGGCACGGCGGCCGATCTGATCAAGCTGGCCATGATCGCGGTGCAGGGCTGGCTGGAAGCCGAGAAGCTGGGCACGCGCATGATCATGCAGGTGCACGACGAGCTGGTGCTGGAGGTGCCGGATGCCGAGCTGGAATTGATCAAGCAAAAACTGCCGGAGCTGATGGCCGGCGTGGCGAAACTGAAAGTGCCGCTGATCGCCGAGGTAGGCGTTGGCAGCAACTGGGATCAAGCACACTAAGGAGAGGACGGATGAATGATTTGATGCGGGATGCAGAGAGTTTATTGGGTAAAGCAGTGTCGGACGGGGTAGACCGCCGGGACTTCCTCAAGACAGCCCTGGGCACCGGCTTTGCGGCCGCCACCCTGCCGGTGGTCGCACAAAACGTCATCAAAACCGATACCGCCGGCCTGACCGCCGGCACCATCACCGTCAACGTCGCCGGCCAGAATGTGCCGGTGTACCGCGCCCAGCCCGAAGGCAAGACCAATCTGCCGGTGGTGCTGGTGATTTCGGAAATCTTCGGCGTGCACGAGCACATTGCCGACGTCGCGCGCCGCTTCGCCAAGCAGGGCTACCTGGCGCTGGCGCCCGACCTGTTCATCCGTCAGGGCGATGCGACCAAAGTGGCTTCCATCGCCGACCTGCAGCGCGACATCATCTCCAAAACGCCGGACACGCAGGTGTTTGCCGACCTCGACGCCGTGGTGGCCTGGGCGCGCGCCAACGGCGGCAATGCGGACAAAATTGCCATCACCGGTTTCTGCTGGGGCGGCCGCATCACCTGGCTGTATGCGGCGCATAATCCGGCCATCAAGGCCGGCGTAGCGTGGTACGGCCGGCTGAAAGGCGAGGTCAGCGCCAACTTTCCCAGGCACCCTATCGATGTTGCTGGCACTCTGAAAGCGCCCATCCTCGGCCTGTACGGCGCCAAGGACAGCGGCATCCCGCTCGATTCGGTGGCGGACATGGAAGCGGCGCTGGCGCTGGGACCGAGCAAGTCGCAAATCGTGATCTACCCGAACTCCGGCCACGCCTTCCACGCCGACTACCGCCCGAGCTATGTCGAAGCCGACGCCAGGGATGGATGGAACCGGGCGCTGGCGTGGTTCAAGCAGCATGGGGTCGTTTGAGGGTAAAATAGCGCCCCGGCCCGAGCGGCCGGTTTTAGGACCAGAGGCTATAACATCGATCCCGTACTCCTTTCCATCATCCTGGCAACCACACTGGCTGGCGTAGTGAGCATCACTGCGGCGGCCGTGTTCTCGTTTACGCTGCTGTCCAAGGTGGTGGAGCGCATGGTCAGCCTGTCGGTTGGCATCATGCTGTCGACCTCGCTGCTGCACGCCTTGCCGGAAGCGTTCGAATCGCAGGCCAGCGCGCGCAGCCTGTTTGCCACGCTGCTCGGCGGCCTGCTGGCCTTCTTCCTGCTGGAAAAGCTGGCCATCCTGCGCCATTCGCACCATCACGAACATGACGGTCATCACCACCATCACGGCCACGACAAGCGCGAGGCCGGCAAGGCCGGCTGGATGATTTTGGTGGGCGACGGCATGCACAACTTCACCGACGGCATCCTGATCGCGGCGGCCTTCCTGGCCAATCCGGAACTGGGGCTGGTGACCGGCCTGGCCATCATCGCGCACGAAATCCCGCAGGAAATCGGCGACTTCATCGTGCTGCTGAACGCCGGCTTTTCGCGCACGCGGGCTTATATCTACAACCTGTTGTGCAGCCTTCTGGCGATCGCTGGCGGCCTGCTGGGCTACTACACGCTGGACCACGCCAGCAGCCTGATTCCGTATGTGCTGGTGTTTGCCTCGTCCGGCTTCATCTACATCGCCGTGAGCGACCTGATGCCGCAAATGCAGCGCCGCGCCACGCTGCGCGAATCGATTCCTCAGGTGCTGCTGATCGCCGCCGGTGTGGCGATCGTGCTGTTCCTCACCGGCGGCCACCACTGAGCCTGCGCCACCCCAACTTGCCATCCGCGCCTCCGGGAGTATGATGGCAAGATGGACTCCCGACTGAAAAAACAAGCTGAAGCATTGGCCGCTCTGTCCGCTGCCGATCGTGCCCGTCTGGAGCGCCTCGCTGTCCTCGCTCAAACTACGCTAGTGGATATTTGGCCGTCCGTTCAGCAATTTGGATTTGACGACATGGAAGACAGCGTGCAAGCATGGCTGGATGCACAGGCTGATATCGCTGCTGGCAGGACAATTCCTCACGAGGAAGTGATGGCGCAAGCTATGCAGATAGTCTCGCGACATGGGCAGCGAAAGCGAAAATCAGGCTGAGCTGAGGATACGCTGGTCCGCAGGCGCTCAGAGCGCGTTTTCAGCTACCTTGGAGCGTATCCATGCTCAAGATCAACCGACCCCTGTTCTGATCGCGCAGCGCGTCAAAAGAGCATTGGATATTTTGGTCTTGCAGCCGGAGATAGGCACCGTGGTTATGGGGACGCAGCTCCGGCGGCTCGCGATTCCTAAAACTGGCCACCTGATCGACTATGAGGTTCGTGGCCAAGAATTGTTCATTTCCCGGTGGGCACGTTCCACCCGGCAGCCCATGAAATGACTTAATGGGCAACAAAAAGCGCCGCCGGCGATTACCGCGTTGCGTTGGTCGGCGCCTGGCGAGGCGCCGGAAAGTGGGATGGCTTAGCTGCCTGTGGCGACGGGGCGGGTGGGATCGCCCACCCATTCGCTCCACGAGCCGGGATACAGGGCGGCGCCAGGCAGGCCGGCCACTTCCAGGGCCAGCAGGTTGTGGCAGGCCGTCACGCCGGAGCCGCACTGCATGATGGCCTTGGCCGGATCGGCAAACAGCGGCGCGAATTCGGCCTTCAACTGCGCGGCGTCCTTGAAGCGGCCTTCAGCCGTCAGGTTGTCCTTGAAGAAGCGGTTCCGGGCGCCCGGAATGTGGCCGCCCACCGGATCGATGGTTTCGTTCTCGCCGCGATAGCGGTCGTTGGCGCGGGCGTCGACCACGGTGCGCGCTTGCGTGGCCAGGTTGGCCATCACATCGTCCACGCCGACGGTGCTGACCAGCGACGGCTTGTCGCTGATGCTGCCGGCCGGACGGCCTGAGGTCTGCGTTGTCATCGACTGGCCGGCGGCCTGCCACGCCACCAGACCGCCATCGAGCACCGCCACCGCCGGATGGCCCACCCAGCGCAGCAACCACCACAGGCGCGCCGCGAACATGCCGCCGTGCGCATCGTAGGCCACCACTTGGGTGTCGTCATCGATGCCCCAGCCGCGCAGCGTCTCGATCAGGGCCGCGCGCCCAGGCAGCGGGTGGCGGCCGCGGAACTTGCCGTCCGCCCCTACCTTGGCGCCGGACAGATCCGTATCCACATTGGCAAACTGCGCGCCCGGAATGTGGCCGATGGCGAAGCTGTCGCGCCCCGCGTTCGGATTCATCAGGTCGTGGCGGCAATCGAGGATGACCCACTTGGGATCGTCCAGATGCTGGGACAGGGTGGCGGCGTCGATCAGGGTAGTGTGCATGGTTGTCCTTATACTTCGCTGGCGATAGGATCGGTAGAGGCAATGGCCTTACCGCGTTCGGTATTGCGGGTATTGTAGAACGTCGCGGCCATGCCGGACGCAAGAATGATACCGATGCCCGCCCAGCTATGCCAGTCGAACACGTCGCCGAAGATGAATACGCCCCACAGGCTGGAAAATACGATGCCGGTGTACTGCAGGTTGGCCACCACCAGCGTATTGCCGAGGCGGTAGGCGCGGGTCATGGCGATCTGCGCGCTGGTGGCGCACACGCCGATGGCCAGCAGCAGCATGCCGCTGCGCCAGCTGGTGACCGGATGGAATTCCGGGCCGTTGCCGCCGCCGCTCAGGAACACGCCGACAATGCCGGCGGCCAGGTTCATCACCGTGAAGTAGAACACCACGCGGTTCTCAGGCTCGCCGGCCAGGCCCATTTTGCGCACCTGCATGTAGGCGGTGGCGGTAATCATGCTGGAACCCAGCGCGATCAGGGCGGGCGTCAGCTGGTTGGCGTTGAAGGCAGGGCGCAGCAGCAGCGTGACGCCGACAAAACTCAGTCCCACCGCCAGCATCAGCGGCCACTTGACGTCGCCGCGCGCGTGCCACCAGCCCATGGCGAACAGCCAGACGGCGATCCAGATCGGCGACATATAGTTGAGGGTCATGGCGGTGGCCAGGGGCAGCTGGCCGATGGAGTAGTACCACAGCCACAGGGAAATCACGCCGATGATGCCGCGCCACAGGTGGGCGCCCGGCATGGAAGTGCGGAAGGTTTCGCCAGATATTTTGATTATCGTACCGAGGGCGATCACGCCGACCACGCCCCGGTACAAAACCAATTCGGATGTTGAGAATTCCACCGAAGCCAGTTTCACACACACGCCCATGACGGCAAACATAAAACTGGCAAACAACATCCACAGTGACTGCATCGTAAAACCTTATAACGCCATTTTTCTACTGTACCACTCGTGGAAATGCTGCATGCCGTCTTCCATCGGTGATTGATACGGCCCGCCGTCCGTCTCGCCACGCCCCATCAGGGCTTTGCGGCCGGCATCCATGCGCTGGCCGATTTCATCGTCCTCGATGCAGGTTTCCATGTAGGCTGCCCGCTCGGCCTCGATGAACTCGCGCTCGAACAGCACGATTTCTTCCGGATAGTAGAACTCCACTACATTCTTGGTGCGCTGCGGACCTTCCGGCCACAGGGTCGACACCACCAGCACGTGCGGATACCACTCGACCATGATGTTCGGGTACAGGGTCAGCCAGATGGCGCCATATGGAGGCGGTTCACCGCCGCGGAACTTCAGCACCTGCTCCTGCCAGTGCTTGTAGACTTCCGATCCCGATTTTTTGAGGCCTTTGTGCACGCCCACGGTCTGCACGCTGTACTCGCGGCCGAATTCCCAGCGCAGGTCGTCGCAGGTGACGAAGCTACCAAGCCCTGGATGGAACGGCTCGACGTGGTAATCCTCCAGATAGACTTCGATGAAAGTCTTCCAGTTATAGTCGCAGTTGTGGACTTCCACGTGGTCCAGCATATAGCCGCTGAAATCCAGATCCTTGGTCACGGACAGCTTGTTCAGCGCCTCCATGACGTTGTAGCCGTTTTGCTCGAACAGCAGGCCGTTCCAGCTTTGCAGCTGCGTCTTGGGCAGGTTCAGGCAAGGCGTCTCGGGAAAGTGCGGCGCGCCGATCAGCTCACCCTTGAGATCATAAGTCCAGCGATGCAGCGGGCAGACAATGTTGTTAGCATTGCCACGGCCGTTGAACATCAGCGCCTGGCGGTGGCGGCAAACATTGGACAGCAACTCCAGGCCAGAGGCGTTACGCACCAGCATACGGCCTTCGTTCTCTGCGGCAAGGGTTGCAAAGTCGCCGACATTCGGCACCATCAGCTCGTGTCCGACATAACGCGGACCGGCCTTGAAGAGTTGCTGCATTTCGCGCTGCAGTAGCGCTTCGTCGAAATAGACGTTAACCGGAAGTTGCGCGGTTGGCCGCGCTAGCTTGGCGTGGGTACCCAGATCGGACATCCAAACCCCCCTTAATTAAAAATTCAAACCAAGAAGAGACAGAATCCGTAAAGACGACCCGCATTCGTATGCGTTAAAGGTGGTATTTAGGACAGAACCGGCGATTATACCGTCTTTTTCCTAATTCGGGGTCAGAGCCGACAATCGGACATTTCCCCTCGGGAAATGTCCGATTGTCGGCTCTGACCCCGAATTAGGTTGGGGAATTGCGATAAAATCCATGGTTGGCCTCTAATGTTCCACCGCGTAGGGTGGTTTGTTCTAAAATATCGGGCTGAGATAACTGAGTGAGCTATGTCTAAGAAATTAACCGCCGACGCGACAGCCGCCGCCATTGCTCCCGCTTCGTTTGAAGAAGCGATGGCGGAACTGGCACAGCTGGTTGCACAAATGGAAGCAGGCCAGCTGCCGCTGGAAGCTTCGGTCGCCGCTTATGCGCGCGGCTCGGAGCTGGTGAAGTTCTGCGCCGCCCAGCTGGAAAAAGTGGAATCGCAAGTCAAAGTACTGGAAGGCGAAATGCTCAAGCCATTCGTGGTCACCGGCGAGGGCGAACAATGAACGCCGCTTTCGAAGACTGGATGAAAACCGTGCAGGCTGGATCCGAAAACGATTTATCCGGTTATCTGCCTGCTCCCGATGTTATCCCCGCCAAACTACACCAGGCGATGCGCTATGCGCTGCTCGGCGGCGGCAAGCGCGTGCGCCCGCTGCTGGTGTATGCGGCCGGCGCCCTGTTCGGCGCCGACACCGCCGTCCTGAGCCGCGCGGCGGCGGCGGTGGAGATGATCCACGCCTATTCGCTGGTGCACGACGATATGCCGTGCATGGACGACGATGAACTGCGCCGCGGCAAGCCGACGGTGCACGTGGCCTACGACGAAGCGACCGCGCTGCTGGTCGGCGACGCGTTGCAATCGCAGGCTTTCCTGGTGCTGTCCGAAGCGCAGGGTGACGCCAACCCGGTGCCGCCGGCGCGCCTGTTGGCGATGGTGCGTCTGCTGGCGCACGCTTCCGGCTCGGCCGGCATGTGCGGCGGCCAGGCCATCGATCTCGATAGCGTCGGCATCAGCCTGACCTTGGCCCAGCTGGAGCAGATGCACCAGCTGAAAACCGGCGCCTTGCTGCGCGCGTCCGTGGTGCTGGGCGCGCTGGCCGGCAAGGATTTGACCGACGCGGAACTGAACGCGCTGAATGTGTACGCGCGCGCCATCGGCCTGGCGTTCCAGGTGGTGGACGATGTGCTCGACGCGACGGCCGATTCGGCCACGCTGGGCAAGACCGCCGGCAAGGATGCCGCCGATAACAAGCCGACCTATGTTTCCATCCTGGGTCTGGAACCGTCGCGCGCACTGGCGGAAAAATTGCGGCTCGACGCGCATGCGGCGCTCGCACCGTTTGGAGAAAAAGCTCTGCGATTACGCGAACTCGCGGATTTGATCGTGCAGCGGAAGGCTTAAATGAACTTGCTCGAAAAAATAGATTCCCCGGCCGATGTACGCAAACTGCCGTACAACCAACTGACGCCGCTGGCGCATGAACTGCGCGCTTACCTGCTCGATTCCGTGTCCAAGACCGGCGGCCACCTGTCGTCCAATCTGGGCACGGTGGAGCTGACGGTGGCGCTGCACTATGTGTTCAACACGCCGCACGACCGCATCGTCTGGGACGTGGGCCATCAGACCTATTCGCACAAGATCCTGACCGGCCGCCGCGACAGGATGTCGACGCTGCGCCAGCTGGGCGGCATTTCGGGCTTCCCGAAGCGCGACGAATCCGAGTACGACACTTTCGGCACCGCGCACTCGTCGACCTCGATTTCGGCGGCGCTGGGCATGGCGCAGGCGGCCAAGATCAAGGGCGAGCATCGCCACGCGATCGCCGTGATCGGCGACGGCTCGATGACGGCGGGCATGGCGTTTGAGGCGCTGAACAACGCCGGCGTGCAGGACGACGTCAACCTGCTGGTGATCCTGAACGATAACGATATGTCGATCTCGCCGCCGGTGGGCGCGTTGAACCGCTATCTGGCGCGACTGATGTCGGGCCAGTTCTACGCCGCCGCCAAGAACGTCGGCAAGTCGATGCTGCCCGCGCCGGTGCTGGAGCTGGCGAAGAAGCTGGAAGAACACGCCAAAGGCATGGTGGTTCCGGCCACCATGTTTGAAGAATTCGGCTTCAACTACATCGGCCCGATCGACGGCCACGATCTGGATTCGCTGATCCCGACGCTGCAGAACATCAAGCAGCTGAAAGGCCCGCAGTTCCTGCACGTTGTGACCAAGAAGGGCCAGGGCTACAAGCTGGCCGAGGCCGAGCCTATCCTGTACCACGGCACGCCCAAGTTCAATCCGGCCGAGGGCATCAAGCCGGCCGCCGCGCCATCGAAGAAGACCTACACCGAGGTGTTTGGCGACTGGCTGTGCGATATGGCGGCCGCCGATAAGAAGCTGGTCGGCATCACGCCGGCCATGCGCGAGGGTTCGGGCATGGTGCGCTTCGATCAGGAATATCCGGATCGCTATTTTGACGTCGGCATCGCCGAGCAGCATTCGGTGACCTTTGGCGCCGGCCTGGCGTGCGAAGGCCTCAAACCGGTGGTGGCGATTTATTCGACTTTCCTGCAGCGCGCCTACGATCAGCTGATTCACGACGTGGCGCTGCAAAATCTGGACGTGACGTTTGCGCTGGACCGCGCGGGCCTGGTGGGCGCGGATGGCGCGACTCACGCCGGCAACTACGATCTGGCTTATCTGCGCTGCATCCCTAACATGGTGGTGATGGCGGCCTCGGACGAAAACGAATGCCGTCAGATGCTGACCACCGGCTACCACTACAACGGCCCTGCCGCGATCCGCTATCCACGCGGTGCCGGTGTTGGCGCGGCTATTGCGAAAGAACTGACGTCGATTGAAATCGGCAAGGGCGAGATCAAGCGCCAGGGCCAGAAGATCGCCATTCTGGCCTTCGGTTCGATGGTGGCGCCTTCGGTTGCCGCCGGCGAAACGCTGAACGCCACCGTGGCCAATATGCGCTTCGTGAAGCCGCTGGACGTGGAGCTGGTGAAGCAGCTGGCCGCCGATCACGATTACTTTGTGACGGTGGAAGAGGGCTGCATCATGGGCGGCGCCGGTGCGGCCGTGGCTGAAGCGCTGGCGGCGGAAGGTATCGTCAAGCCGGTGCTGATGCTTGGCCTGCCGGACAAGTTCATCGACCACGGCGATCCGGCCAAGCTGCTGGCCAGCGTGGGGCTGGATGCCGCCGGCATCACCGCGTCCATCAAACAGCGCTACGCCGGCGACGAGCCGCGCCTGGTCGTCAATAACGGCTAAGCACCCGCGCTGCTTCGGCGGCCATCGCTTCGTAGCCGGCGTCGCCGGGATGGAGGTGGTCGCCGCTGTCGTAGCGTTGCTGCATGCGTGACGGATGGTCTCTGTCGCGCAGAAGCGCATCCATGTCGGCCACCGCGTCGAATTCTTTGCTCTCCCTGATCCATTGATTGACCTCCCGGCGCAGCGCGTCCTTGGCGGGCGTGTAGTAGCCTTCGATTTGCGTGCCTTCGAAGGGAGGCAGCGTCGCGCCGATGATGCGGACCTTGCGTGCGCGGGCCTGGGCGATCAGCTGGCGGTAGGCGGCGATCATGCGCTGCGCCGTCATCGGCGCTTCGTGCGGCGCGAAGAGGGATTGCGGCCAGCCGATGTCGTTAATGCCCATCAGGACGATGACGGAGCGTGCGCCAGGCTGCGATAACACGTCCTGCTCGAAGCGTGCGGCGGCGTTGACGCCCATGCGGTCGCCCAGCAAACGCGCTCCCGAGATGCCGGCGTTGACGACTGCGGCGCCGGGCATACGCGCAGCCAGATAGTCCGGCCAGCGCCGGTCCGTGTCCGGCGTGGAGCCATTGCCGTCTGTGATTGAATCGCCAAACGCCACCACCACCCCGGCACCGATGGCCGGCGCGGCATCGACCCAGATCCCGCTTAGCAGCGCGCGGCCGTGCAGCGGCTGGGCGTCGGACAATGCGGTGGCGGCCGACTGGTTGCCGGCGGCGATGTAACCGGTTTGCTGCGCGCCCCAGTGGAAGGTTGCCAGCGGCGTGCGCTCGGGCAGATACACGCTGACGGCCAACTTCTCCAGCGCCGCCACCGGCATTTCAAGCGCATCGCTCACCAGCGGCGCGCCTGGCGGGATGACCGCGCTGCGCTGCCCGCCGAAAGTGAGTGTGCGGCTCTCGCTCGCGCGGGCGATGTGCGCCTCGCCTATGGTGAGTGGCTGTGTGCCATAGCGGTTCGAAAACACTACGCGTACACGCCGTCCGCCAGCACTGATGCGCGCCGTTTCGCGCACGGTTTGCCGCTCCAGTATCTCCGGCACGCCGGTCGGCAGCGCAAATTCCTGCGCACCCCATGCCGCGTGCGGGCTGGCCTGCCAACTGGCGACCCAGTCTTCGGCCGACTGCGCCGCCGATATCAGCGCCGCCAGCGCGGCAGCAACAATATATCGCTTCATGATGCTCTCCTTTAGAAAAGCTCACGATAGGTTATTCCGCCGTCGCGCAGAAGGCGGTGAAAATGACTATACTTCATTCAAATATGGAATGAGGGCCAGATGGACACCATCCGTTCGTTACGCTGTTTTGTCCGTGCCGTGGAACTGGGCAGCCTGTCCGCCGTGGCGCGCGAAGAGGGCACAACGCAGCCCACCGTCAGCAAGCTGATGGCCGCGCTGGAGCGCGAACTCGGTGTGCGTCTGCTTGAACGCAGCACCACCAGCCTGCAAGCCACACCGCAAGGCATGCGTTTCTACCAGCGCGCGCTGGGCGTATTGGCCGAATACCAGGAAGCCGTCGCCGAAGCGCGCGGGCAGACCGAAACGCCGGCAGGCCTGATACGCGTGAACGCCCCCGCCGCCTTCGGCCAGTTCCGCCTGAACGCCTTGCTTGCTCCCTTTCTGGCGGCGCATCCCAAGGTGAACATTGAACTGATACTGGACGACCGCATGGTCGATCTGGTGAAGGAAGGCGTGGACATCGCCGTACGCCAGGGCCTCGAGCTGCCGCCGGATGCAGTGGCGCGGCAGGTGGCCGTCTCACCGCGCCAGCTGATGGCATCGCCAGCCTATCTGCAAGCCTATGGCACGCCGCGGCAGCCGGAGGACCTGGCGCAGCACGACTACATCCGCTTCGCCTGGCTGGCCGATGGCGACGCTCTGACGCTGCATCGCGGCGAGCGCACCGAAACCATCCACACGCAAGGCCGCTACCGCGTCAATCACGCGCTGGCGATCCGAGAAAGCCTGGCGGCAGGCGGTGGCATCGGCATGTGTCCCTTATGGCTGGTGCAGGACTTGCTTGAAAGCGGTGCACTGGTACGCGTGCTGCCGGACTGGCATGGGCCAGCGCAGCCGCTGCACCTGTTGTCGCCATCGCGCCGCTACCAGCCGCTGCGCGTGCGGCTGCTGCTTGATTATCTCGCCGGGCAGATTCCTCGTCTGCCGGGATACAACACCGCCTGATTTTCCCTTGCCTCCGGCGTAGCGTGGCCTATATTGATATAAATAGTTTATATCAGAGGTCGTGATGAAACCGCTCCTTGCTAGCCTGCTGTTAGTGACGGCAAACGCTTCGGCGCAGGTGCCTGAGTCGGGCCGCTGGCAGGAACTGTCATTCAGCGCGGACGAGGTGGATGCCAGCATGGAGGAGCGCTACATCGATCGCACTGTGGATCTGGCCGCCGCCGGCAAGCTGGATGAAGATCAACGGCTGCTGGCGCGATTGCGCTACATCAGTGTGGAACTGATACGCGTCGCCGTAGCAATCAAACCGGAAGTCGCGCAATGGCGATGGGAAGTTCACACCACCAGTGATCCCGATGTCGACGCCATGTGCATGGCGGGCGGGAAGATACTGGTCGGCAGCGCCTTCGTGCGTCAGTTGGCGCTGACTGACGGCGAACTGGCGACTTTGCTGGCGCATGAAGTGGCCCACGTGGTGGCGGAACATGCACGCGAAACGCTGTCCGAAGCCATGCTGCTCAACCGCTTGCCAGTGGTGCCGCTGGAAGTGGTGATGGCGCGGCTGGACAGCGATCTGTCGCTGCAAATCCGCTTATCGAAATTATCCAGCCTGCAGGAATCCGAAGCCGACCAGCTGGGCATGGTGCTGGCGCACCGCGCCGGCTGGTCGGCGGACGACATGATCAGCTTTTACCGCAAGCTGGCGGTTGGCGAGCAATCTGCGCTGGTGTCCAGTGCCTATCCGGCCAGCGCCTCGCGCCTCAGCATGGCGCAAGGGATGGCGCGGCTATTCGGCGACTAGCCGCGCTTGCGTTCGTGCTGCCACAACACGTCGCTGCCGCCGGCGTAGCGGTTCAGTACGCGCGACAGCACAAACAGCAGATCCGACAAGCGGTTCACATACTGGCGCGGATGCTCGTGAATGGTCTCGGCCTTGCCCAACGTGACGATGGCGCGTTCGGCGCGACGGCATACTGTGCGGCAGACATGGGCCTGCGCCGCCGCGCGCGAGCCGGCCGGCAGGATGAATTCCGTCAGTGGCGGCAGGGTGGCGTTGTACTTGGCCAGCAGTGCGTCGAGACGCTCGACGTGCGCCTCTTTGATCATCTGGTAGCCGGGGATGCACAACTCGCCGCCCAGGTCGAACAGGTCGTGCTGGATGGTGACCAGTTCTTCGCGCAGGTCGGCTGGCATGTCTTCGCACAGCAGCAGGCCGATATGCGAATTCAGTTCGTCCACCTCGCCGATGGAGGTGATGCGCACGCTGTCCTTGTCGATGCGGCTGCCGTCACCGAGGCCGGTGGTGCCGCCGTCGCCGGTGCGGGTGGCGATTTTCGAGAGTCGGTTGCCCATGGTATTCAGCCTTTCGGTGCGATGCTGGCGCGGCGTGGGTTGTAGGGATCGAAGCCTGGCGTGTTCCAGAAATTTTGGATGCCCAGGGATTCATACATCGGCACCTCCTCCTCATACATCGGGAACAGGCCTGCCAGGAAGATGGTGCGGTCGGGCAGCTCGAACTTGATCTGATCCTCGTTCATGAAATGCGGGCGGTAGACGAAGCAGGCATTCATGGCGCTGTCTTTCGACATCGGCTGATCGAGCTTGAACGATGCCTGATAGTGGAACGAGCTGTCGCTGAAGAAGGATTGCGCGATATACGCGGCGGCGCTGCCCCAGCCGGTATCTTTGGTGTGCAGGGTGAAGCTGAGTTCCGGTTTGCCATGCACCCATTTCGGATGATTGGCGTTGGAAAGGCCTGCCGTGACGGCGGTGAGCATGCCTTGTGCCGGGAAGTCCTCAAAATAGTAGATCAGCATGCGCGGGAGGTTAGCCAGCGCCACCTTGGCGATCTTGGCCTGTACGCCGAACCGTTCTTCCAGCGCCAGGAGCCAAGCCTGTTCGAAATTGTGTTCCATACTCTTGTTCCAGTGGTTGTGGTAGCTGCGCCCGAAAGAATACAACAAATCAGCGTTTATGCTTACAATTGTCCACATCCGTGTTTTCAGGCGTTTAACCCATGAACACCGTTTCTGATCTTGGCGCGCGGCGGACGCAGGTGGCCGCCGCGTTGCAGCAAGTGCTGCCGGCGCGGGCCGTCTTGTCGGCGCAGGAGGATACCCGTCCGTATGAGTGCGACGGCCTGGCGGCGTATCGTCAGTTGCCTCTGATTGTGGTGCTGCCCGACAGTGAGGAGCAGGTGATCGCGGTGCTCAAAGTATGCCGCGAACTGAACGTGCCGCTGGTGCCGCGCGGCGCGGGCACGGGCCTTTCCGGCGGGGCGATGCCGGTTGCGGACGGCGTGGTGCTGTCGACGGCGCGCCTCAACCGCATTGTACGCATGGATGCGTTTTCGCGTACGGCGGTGGTGCAGCCGGGCGTGCGCAATCTGGCGATTTCGGAAGCGGCGGCGCAGCATGGCTTGTACTATGCGCCCGATCCGTCGTCGCAGATCGCCTGCACCATCGGCGGCAATGTGGCCGAGAATTCGGGTGGCGTGCATTGCCTGAAATACGGCCTGACGGTGCATAACGTGCTGCGCGTGCGCATGATCACCATCGACGGCGAGGTGGTGGAGTTGGGGAGCGATGCGCTCGATGCGCCCGGCCTCGATCTGCTGTCGGTGTTTATCGGTTCCGAGGGCATGCTGGGCATCGTTACCGAGGTGACGGTGAAGCTGGTGCCCAAACCGGCCACCGCGCGCGTCATCATGGCGTCGTTCGATGAGGTGGTGAAGGGCTGCCACGCGGTGGCGGCGCTGATCGCGGCCGGCATCATCCCGGCCGGGCTGGAGATGATGGACCAGACTTCCTCGCGCATGGTGGAGCCGTTCGTCAAGGCGGGCTACGACACCGACGCCGCCGCCATCCTGCTGTGCGAGGCCGATGGCACCGTGGAAGAGGTGGAAGAGGAAATCGCCCGCATGACTGCGGTGCTGAACACGGCAGGGGCGATTGCCATCGCCGTCTCGCAGTCGGAGACTGAGCGCCTGAAGTTCTGGTCCGGCCGCAAGAATGCTTTCCCTGCCGCCGGCCGCATCTCGCCGGATTACTACTGCATGGACGGCACCATACCGCGCAAGCGTCTGGGCGAGGTATTGGCTGGCATCGCGGCGATGGAAACCAAGTACGGTCTGCGCTGCGCCAATGTGTTCCATGCCGGCGATGGCAACCTGCATCCGCTGATCCTGTTCAATGCGAACATCCCGGACGAGTTCCACCGCGCCGAAGCCTTTGGCGCGGAAATTCTGGCCCTGTGCGTGGAAGTCGGCGGCACCATCACCGGCGAACATGGCGTGGGCATCGAGAAGATAGACTCTATGTGCGTGCAGTTCAAACCGGCCGAGTTGGAGGTTTTCTTCTCCGTGAAGCGCAGTTTCGATCCGCCCGGTTTGCTCAATCCCGACAAGGCCATTCCCACGCTCAACCGCTGCGCCGAATTCGGCAAGATGCGTGTCAGCGGCGGCGCGCTGCCGTTCTCCAACCTTCCGCGTTTTTGAATATGACTGTCTACGACGACTTCGCCGCCCGCATCCGCACCACGCAAACGCCGTTGCGCATCCGCGGCGGCGGCACCAAGGACTGGTATGGCCAGGCGCTGCATGGCGACGTGCTGGATACCCGCGTCAACAGCGGCATTGTGTCCTACGAGCCGACGGAGCTGGTGATTACCGCTCGCTGCGGCACGCCCCTGGCGGAGATCGAGTCTTTGCTGGCGCAGCACCATCAGATGCTGGCGTTCGAGCCGCCGCGTTACGCAGCTTCGACCATCGGCGGCGTGGTGGCCAGTGCGTTGTCCGGTCCGCGCCGCGCCAGTGCCGGCGCGGTGCGCGACTTTGTGCTGGGCGCGGTGCTGATGGATGGACGCGGCGAGATCCTGCGCTTTGGCGGGCAGGTGATGAAGAACGTGGCGGGTTATGACGTTTCGCGATTGCTGGCGGGCTCGCTGGGCACGCTGGGCCTGATACTGGAGGTGTCGCTTAAGGTGTTGCCGGTGCCGTTGCGCGAAGCCAGCCTGCGTTTCGAGATGAGCGAGATCGATGCGCTGCGGCGCTTGAACGAGTGGGCAGGGCAGCCTTTGCCAATATCGGCAAGCTGCTGGCATCAGGGTGTGTTGTCGCTGCGCTTGTCCGGCGCGGATGCGGCGGTAGTGGCGGCGCAGCGCAGGCTGGGCGGGCAGGTGCTGGACGATGGCGAGGCCGCAGCATTCTGGGCTTCCCTGCGCGACCAGACGCACGCTTATTTCGCGGGCGGCAGCTTGTGGCGCATGTCGGTGCCGTCGCACGCCAGCGCGATTGTCCTGCATGGCGAACAGTTGATCGAGTGGGGCGGCGCGCAACGCTGGCTCAAGCTGGCGGAGGATGGCGTGGACCGGGCCAGCGCCATACGCCGCAGCGCGGCTGCTGCGGGCGGACATGCGACCTTGTTCCGGGGAGGCGACAAGTCGGTGGGCGTGTTTCATCCGCTGGCGCCGGCGGTGGCTGCCATCCACAAGCGGCTCAAGCAGTCGTTCGACCCGAACGGCATCTTCAATCCGGGACGCATGTATGCAAACTAATCTGGCGGAGTTCATCAAGCACACGCGCGAAGGCGAAGAGGCCGATGCCATCCTGCGCGCCTGCGTGCATTGCGGCTTCTGCACAGCCACCTGTCCGACCTATCAGTTGCTGGGTGATGAGCTGGATGGGCCGCGTGGCCGCATCTATCTGATCAAGCAGGTGCTGGAAGGCGCCGAGGTCACGGCGAAAACGCAGACGCACCTGGATCGCTGCCTGACCTGCCGGAATTGCGAAACAACCTGTCCGTCCGGCGTGAAGTATGGGCGGTTGGTGGATATCGGCCGCAAGGTGGTGGAGGAACGCGTACCGCGTCCGCTGGGGGAGCGCATCAAGCGCAAGATACTGGTGGAGGGCCTGACGCGCAAGTCCTTGTTTGGCGCAGCCTTGCGCGCGGGGCAGATTTTCCGCCCGCTGCTGTCGCCGGCCTTGCAGGACAAGGTGCCGCGGCGGCAGGATGCCGGCGTGTGGCCCGCGCGCGCGCATGCGCGCAAGATGCTGGTGCTGGATGGCTGCGCGCAGCCCGCCATGGCGCCCAACATCAACGCCGCCGCCGCGCGCGTGCTGGATGCGTTGGGCGTGCAACTGATAGTCGCTCCGCGCTCGGGTTGTTGCGGCGCGTTGCGGCATCACATGAACGAGCAGGAAGCGGCGCTGGACGATATGCGTCGCAATATCGACGCGTGGTGGCCGTACGTTGCCGGCGAGGGCGAGGGCGAGGGCGAGGGGACGGGCGCGGACGGTGTGGCGGTGGAGGCGGTCGTGATGACGGCCTCCGGCTGCGGCGCGACGGTGAAGGAGTACGGCCATCTGCTGGCGCACGACGCGGCGTATGCGGAGAAGGCGGCGCATATCTCGGCGCTGACGAAAGACCTGAGCGAGATCATGCCGCAGTTCGAGGCCGAACTGGCGCAGAAGGTGCGCAGCGGTGCCGGCCGCGTCGCCTACCATCCTCCCTGCACGCTGCAGCACGGCCAGCAGATCCGTGGCAAGGTTGAATCCGTGCTGCGCGCAGCCGGCGTCGACGTGGTGCTGTGCGCGGACAGCCATCTGTGCTGCGGCTCGGCCGGCAGCTATTCGTTGCTGCAACCTGAACTGTCGCTGCAACTGCGCGACCGCAAGCTCGCCAATCTGCAGGACACCGGTGCCAGTACCATCGTCTCCGCCAATGTCGGCTGCACGGCGCATCTGCAATCGGGCACCGGCACACCGGTCATGCACTGGATAGAACTGATCGACCGAGCCTTAAATTAAGGCCATCTGCGCCGTTCCGCCGGCCGGTTCGCTGTGCAGATTGACGATGGGCGGCAGGCTGGCGGCGGCTTGCCACACCGCTGCCTTATCGAAGCTGGCGACCCACGACAGCACCTCCTCGGCCGGCATCGGGCGCGCAATGCCATAGCCCTGCGCCAGATCGCAGCCCAGCCGCATCAGCATGGCGCCATGTTCGACGGTCTCCACGCCTTCCGCAATCACACCCAGACCGAAGGAACGCGCCAGGCCGATCACCGCGCTCACCAGATACAGGTCGTCCCGGTCCACCAGCATGTTGCGCACAAAGCTCTGGTCGATCTTGAGGATGTCCGCCGGCAGCCGCTTCAGGTAGGACATGGACGAATAGCCGGTGCCGAAATCGTCCAGCGCGAAGCTGATGCCCAGCGCCTGACAATCGAGCATGATGCTGCGCACGTGGGTCATATCGCTCAGCGCCGACGATTCCAGTATCTCCAGCTCCAGCATATGCGGCGGCACGTCCGGATACTCGGCCAGTATGGCCGTCAGGCGCTCGACAAAATCGTGGCGCTGGAAATGGCGCGCGGCGATATTCACGCTGATGACCCAGCTGGCGTCGAACGTGCGCCATGACTGCAACTGGCGCAAAGCCTCGCGCACCACCCACTCGCCGATATCGATGATCACATCGCTGTGCTCCACGATCGGCAGAAATTCCGCCGGCGCCACGGTGCCGCGCAGCGGATGTTCCCAGCGCAGCAGCGCTTCCATGCCGATGATGCGGCCCTTGCGCATATCCAGCTTGGGCTGATAGTACAGCACCAGTTCATTGGCGCGCACCGCCGCCCGCACCTCGGTGCGGCGGTTGTAGTGCGTGCGTACCTGTTCGTCCAGATCCGCATCGAAGAAGTGATGCCGGTTGCGGCCCGTAATCTTGGCCTGGTACAGCGCCTGGTCCGCGTGCCGCAGCAGGCTGTCCGCACTGATGTCGTTGCCGGTATAAACCGCGATGCCGACGCTGGCCGACATGGCGACCGCCTCGCCGTCGCACATATAGTCGCGCCCCAGCGCCGCCATCAGCTTGCCCATGGCGAGTTCAATGGCGGCGCGGTCGTTCAGTTCCGGCAGCAGCAGCACGAATTCATCGCCGCCCAGACGCGCCACGTAATGGCGCTGGCCGGCAAAATCATGCAGGCGGCTGGCGGCCTGCTTGAGAATCTCGTCGCCCACCGCCTGGCCGAGTGTCTGGTTCACGTGCTGGAAATGATCGAGGTCGAACAGGCACACGGCCAGCAGATAGCCATGCTCGCGCGCGCGCTGCACTTCCTGCTCGAAGCGCTGCGCCAGCGCGCTGCGATTGGGCAGGCCGGTCAGGATATCGTGATTGCTCTGCCACGAAATCTGCTGCATCAGCTGGCGGCGTTCGGTCACATCGCGGAATACCAGCACCGCACCCTGCACCTCGCCCTCGCGCGTGCGGATGGCGTTGGCGGTGTATTCGACATTGCAGGTCTGGCCCATGCGGTTGCGCAGGCTTTGATTACCGACCTTGACCACCTCGCCGCCGGCGATAATCGTCTTCATGGATTTCAGCAGCGAGTGCTGGCCGAAGTTATTCGCCAGGATAAAGACCTGATGCAGCTCCATGCCGCGCGCGAGCGATTCCGCCCAGCCGGTCAGCTGCTGCGCCACCTCGTTGATGGTTTCGATGCGCCCGGTCAGGTCGGTGGTGATGACGGCATCGCCGATGGAGGCCAGCGTGACTTCGATGCGATCCTTCTCCGCCTGCAGCTGCTGTTGCGCCAGCAAGGTGCGCGTCAACTGCGCGCTCAAGTCGTTCTGGCTTTGCTGCAGCTTGTGCACCAGCGCCTGCACGCGTTGCGCCATATTGTTGAAGGTAGTGGCCAGCATGCGTCCTTCCAGCGTGCCGCTGACCGGCAGGCGCACCGCGTGGTCGCCGTTCTGGAAACGGCTGGTGGCATCGGTCAGGCGGCGCAGCATGCGCTTGTTGGCGTAGATGATCACACCCAGCAGCGTATAGATGATGGCGATATTGACCAGCGAGATGGCGGCCTGCTGCTGCACGCTGCGCCATACTTGCGCCAGCGGCAGCGTCGGTTCAAAGCTCAGCGCCAGGGTGGCGTTGCCGAGGTTGACGCTGCGGTGAATGGCCTCGATGTGGCTAAAGCGCGGAAACCAGGCGGGATACGGCGCGGCGGCATGCGTGCTGCGCAGCGCTTCCAGATGGCCGCCGGCGTAGTCCAGCCGCGCCGCCGACAGGTCGGCATTCAGCAGCAGGGCCGACGACAGCGTGGCGTCGATGCTGCCGCGGTCGGGCAGGGCCAGCGCCGGTTGCAGCGTCTTGTGCAAATGTGCGATCAGTTCGCCGGCGTCTTTCACGTAACGCGTTTGCGCGTAGCGGGTTTCGGATGCCAGCATCAGGTGATAACGCACGCCCACCACCACCGCGATGATCACGAAGATCGGCAGGAACAGCCGCGTATACATCCCCATACGCAGCCAGGACCCTACTATTTTTCCCAATAAGGACATAGGCAGCTGAAATGATAGGAACCAAAGTCCATTATTACTTAAAAGTTAAACTTTTTGAGGTTTTTTGGAAAACGTTTTCAATTTTTTTCCCCTTGTCGTGGACATTTTGTTGCTGCAATTATTCAGCCAACAACTTTTCTATGTCCGCGATCAGTTCCTCCGGCTTGGTGGTGGGGGCGTAGCGGTCGTAGACAGTGCCGTCCTTGCGGATCAGGAACTTGGTGAAATTCCACTTGATGCGCTCGGTGCCGAGAATGCCGGGGGCATCCTGCTTGAGCTTGCGGAACAGGGGATGGGCGTGATCGCCGTTGACGTCGATCTTGGCAAACAGCGGGAAGGTGACGCCGTAATTCTTTTCGCAGAAGGCGCCGATCTCGTCGGCGTTGCCGGGTTCCTGCGCGCCGAACTGGTTGCAGGGGAAACCGAGGACTGCCACGCCCCGGTCCTTGAACTGCTGGTACACCGCTTCCAGTCCCTGGTACTGCGGCGTGAAGCCGCACTTGCTGGCGGTGTTGACGATCAATAGCACCTTGCCCTTGTACTGGCTGAGGCTGACGGGCTGGCCGGACAGGCTGTCGGCGGAAAGGTCGAAAATCGTGCTCATTTAAACGATACCCAAATGTTCGGTGCCGGCCGACAGGTCGCGGTTCTTCGCGGCCTTGCCTTCCAGCTTGATAGCCAGGCGCAGATCGTTGACGGAGTCGGCGTTGCGCAAGGCGTCTTCGTAAGTGATGAGGTCGGCTTCGTGCAGGTCGAACAGGGACTGGTCGAAGGTCTGCATGCCGAGTTCGCGGGATTTCTTCATCAGCTCCTTGATCTCGTGCACCTGGCCCTTGAAGATCAGGTCGGAAATCAGCGGCGAATTGAGCATGATCTCGATGGCGACCGCGCGGCCCTTGGATTCCTTCTTCGGGATCAGGCGCTGGGAAATCATGCCTCGCAGATTGAGCGACAAATCCATCAGCAGCTGCTGGCGGCGTTCCTCGGGGAAGAAATTGATGATGCGGTCGAGCGCCTGGTTGGCACTGTTGGCGTGCAGCGTGGCCAGGCACAGGTGGCCGGTTTCGGCGAAGGCGATGGCGTGATCCATGGTGGCGCGGTCGCGGATCTCGCCGATCTGGATCACGTCGGGCGCCTGGCGCAGGGTGTTTTTCAGCGCCACCTCCCAGTCGTCGGTATCGACGCCGACCTCGCGCTGGGTGACGATGCAGTTCTTGTGCGGGTGGACGTACTCGACCGGATCTTCGATGGTGATGATGTGGCCGTAACTGTTTTCATTGCGGTAGCCGAGCATGGCGGCCAGCGTGGTCGACTTGCCGGAGCCGGTGGCGCCGACCATGATCACCAGGCCGCGCTTGGACATCACCACCTCCTTGAGCACCTCGGGCAGGCCGAGGTCTTCCAGTTTCGGGATTTCCGAGGTGATGGTCCGCAGCACCATGCCGACCGAACTCATCTGCACGAAGGCGGAGACGCGGAAGCGGCCGATATCGCCGGGGCTGATGGCGAAATTGGCTTCCTTGGTCAGCTCGAAGCTGGCGGCCTGCTTATCGTTCATGATGGAGCGGGCCAGATCCAGCGTATGGGCGGCGGTCAGCACCTGCGAGGACACCGGCGTCATCTTGCCGTCGATCTTGATGGCGGGCGGGAAGCCGGCAGTGATAAACAAATCCGAACCCTTTTTCGCCAGCATCAGGCGCAGCAGGTCGAACATGAATTTGGAGGCCTGGTCGCGTTCCATGATAAGTCCTTATGAAATCCGGGGTCAGGTCCGTCATTTCTACACGGCCTCTGCTGTAGCGTCGCTACAGCAGAGGCCGTGTAGAAATGACGGACCTGACCCCGGAATTTAGCCGGGGAAGTTGTCCGGGGTTTTGGCGGCGCTGCGGGCGGCGGCGGCGCTGATGATGTTGCGGCGGACCAGGTCGGTCAGGTTCTGGTCCAGTGTCTGCATGCCCACGCCGCTGCCGGTCTGGATCGCCGAGTACATCTGCGCCACTTTCGCTTCGCGGATCAGGTTGCGGATGGCCGGCGTCGCCACCATGATTTCGTGCGCCGCCACCCGGCCGGCGCCATCCTTGGTTTTCAACAGGGTTTGCGAGATCACGGCTTGCAGCGATTCCGACAGCATGGCGCGCACCATTTCCTTTTCATCGGCCGGGAACACGTCGACGATACGGTCGATGGTCTTGGCCGCCGACGAGGTGTGCAGGGTGCCGAACACCAGGTGGCCGGTCTCCGCCGCCGACAGCGCCAGGCGGATGGTTTCCAGGTCGCGCAGCTCGCCCACCAGAATCGCGTCCGGGTCTTCGCGCAGCGCCGAGCGCAGCGCGTTGTTGAAGGACAGCGTGTGCGGCCCCACCTCGCGCTGGTTGATCAGGCATTTCTTGGATTCGTGCACGAACTCGATCGGATCTTCGATCGTCAGGATGTGGCCGTATTCGTTTTCGTTGAGGTGGTTGATCATCGCCGCCAGCGTGGTCGATTTGCCGGAGCCGGTCGGGCCGGTCACCAGCACCAGCCCGCGCGGCTTGAGCGCGAACTCGGCAAAGATCTTGGGCGCGTTCAGGTCTTCCAGGCTGAGGATCTTGGACGGAATGGTCCGCAGCACCGCCGAGGCGCCGCGCTCCTGGTTGTAGGCGTTGACGCGGAAACGCGCCAGCCCCGGGATGGCAAACGAGAAGTCGATCTCCAGCATTTCCTCGTACACCTTGCGCTGGCCATCGTTCATGATGTCATAGATCATGCCGTGCACGTCCTTGTGCTCCAGCGGCGGCAGGTTGATGCGCCGCACGTCGCCATGCACCCGTATCATCGGCGGCAAGCCGGCCGACAGGTGCAGGTCCGAAGCTTTGTTCTTGACAGAGAATGCGAGTAGTTCGGAGATGTCCATTTATAATCCCTGCTGGATGTTGCCCTAGTGGCCGGTTTTAACGCTCTTTACTCGATGATTATGTCCCTGATCCGCCAGAACTTGCAAGCAATCACCGCGACAATTGTTGCCGCGGCCCAAGAATCGGGCCGGCCGCCGGAAGCCGTGCGGTTGCTGGCCGTGTCCAAGACTTTCGGGCCGGAAGCGGTGCAGGAAGCGGTGGCGGCCGGCCAGCGCGCTTTCGGCGAAAATTATCTGCAGGAAGGCCTGGACAAGATCCGTGCACTGAATGATGCCGGCGCGCCGGCGCTGGAGTGGCATTTCATCGGCCCCATCCAGAGCAACAAGACACGCCCGATCGCGGAGAACTTCGCCTGGGTGCATACGGTCGAGCGCGAGAAGATCGCGGCGCGGCTGTCCGAGCAGCGGCCGGCCGGTCTGCCGCCGCTGCAGATTTGCTTGCAGGTGAATATCAGCGGCGAGGCCAGCAAGAGCGGCGTCGCCCCGGAGGAAGTGGCGGAGCTGGCCCACAAGGTCGCTGCCTTACCGAATCTGACCTTGCGCGGCCTGATGGCGATCCCCGAGCCGGCCGTGGAATTTGAGCAGCAGCGCGCGGCCTTCGCCCGCCTGCGTACTTTATATGAACAACTGCGGGCCGGCGGGCTGGCGCTCGACACGCTGTCGATGGGCATGTCGGCCGACATGCGGGCGGCAATCTTCGAAGGCGCCACCATCGTGCGCGTCGGCAGCGCGATTTTCGGCGCGCGAAACTACAACAAGGCTTGAGACATGAAAATAGCATTTATCGGCGGCGGCAATATGGCCGCCGCTTTGATCGCGGGACTGGCTGATAAGTTGACGGCTGGCGCCAACATCCACGTGGTCGATCCGAATGCGGACGCGCTGGCACGCCTGCACCAGCAGTACGGCGTGACTACCGCGCCGGCGGCCGAGGCGGCAGTGTCGGCGGCTGACGTGATCGTGCTGGCGGTGAAGCCGCAAAGCATGCGCGAAGTGACGGCGCAGTTGCTGCCGCTGATCGATCCGCGCAAGCAGCCGCTGGTGATTTCAATCGCCGCAGGCATCCGCAGCGCCGACTTGTCGCGCTGGCTGGGTGGTTATGGCGCCATTGTGCGTTGCATGCCGAACACGCCGGCGCTGATCGGCATGGGCATCACCGGCATGGTGGCGATGGCGGGAGTGAGCGCGGTGCAGACCAAGGCCGCCGACGATATCCTGCGCGCCGTCGGTCCGACTGTGTGGCTGGACGACGAAGCCAAGATTGATGCGGTGACGGCGGTATCGGGCAGCGGCCCGGCCTATGTGTTCTACTTCATCGAAGCCATGCAGCAGGCGGCCGAGGAAATGGGCCTGACGGCCGAGCAGGGCAAGCAGCTGGCGCTGGCGACCATGGCCGGCGCAACGCAGTTGGCCGAGCAGTCGAACGAAGCTGTGCCTGTGCTGCGCGAGCGCGTCACCTCCAAAGGCGGCACCACCTACGCCGCGCTGACCAGCATGGAAAACAGCGGCGTCAAGGCCGCCATCATCAGCGCCATGAAAGCGGCCGCCGCCCGTGGCAAGGAGCTCGGCGACGAGCTTGGCGCCGCAAGCTAGGTCTTGCTGTCGCAGCCTTGTTTCATGGCTGCGATCCATTCCCGGATCAGGGCCACGCCTTCCTTGTGGACGGAGTTGCGGCCCAGTTCCGGCATCATCACGCCCGGCTCGGCCGAGTTCAGGCGGTACAGCATGATGGAGTCGTCCGGCAGGCCGGGGGCGATGTCGTGGCTGCGGCCGCCCGTGCCGGCGCCGGCCGCCACCGGTGGCTTGCACAGGCCCAGATGCAGGTCGGCCGGCGCGCCCATCTGCAGGTGCAGCGCGGTGGTGTTGGCTGCGCCCTTGTCGTTGTGGCAGTGGGCGCAGTTGATGTCGAGGTAGGCGCGCGCGCGGGCGTCGACGTTTTGCGTGCTGTCGTGCCAGTTGGCGTTGCGCGGCACGCCGTTTGCCGGCAACCCTTTCAGATAGCCCACGCGCACCAGGTAATCCAGCTGGTTGGCGCTGACGCCTTCATAGGTGTAGTTGCGGTTCAGGTGGCGCGCTTTCGGACCGATGGGCTGGAACTGGCGCGACTTCACATCGGCCACGTGGCAGGATGCGCACTGGTTCACGTTCGGCACCACGTAGGTGAGCTTGTTGCTGCTCTTGTCTTCCTGAATGACGTCCAAAGGAATCTGGTCGCCGGTGCGCGACAGCACGGCGTCGGTCTGGTCGGCGTTCCACACATAGGGCAGGGCGATCCAGCCGCCGGCGCGCTTGACCAGCAGGCGCGTTTCGATCAGGCGTACTTTGCTGGTGTCGAGCTGGTCGCCGTCGCTGTCGTAGTTGGCCAGCACGGTTTTGCCGTCGGAACCCTTGGGATAGTAGAAGGTCTTGCTGATGATGGTGCCGACCGGGAAATCGAAAGTCGTATCGGCGTTGTACACAGCGCTCTGGCCTTTCGGCATCCACACCGTGCGCAGCTTGTGCGCGTAGTCGGTGAACAGCGGCGTGTTCAGGTCGTATGGCACCACGTCCTTGTTGAGATTCAGCTTGCCGCTGCCGACCGCCATCAAGTGCCAGTCGCTGAGTTTTTCCGGATTGCCGTCGGCGATGAAGCTGACCGGCGGCTGGCTTTGCGTGCAGGCGGCCAGCGCGAGCGCGCACGCCGCCGCCAGCAGCGGACGAGTTGCGTGGTTGAACATCATGACTGGGCGGCGAGTTGGGCGATGGTGACAGGCGGCAGCTTGGCCAGTTCGCAGCGGAACGGCGCGGCGTCCTTGCTCGGGTTCTTGTATTTGTTGGGACCGTCGGCGTTCAGCACCTCGGCATCCTTCTGCACGCAGATGCGCTGGTCGGCCGGCAGCACGCCTTTGACCATCAGCTTGGTGTCGACGTAGCCGTCCCACAGCACGTCCGGCAGATGGCCGCTCAGGCCGTACATGGCGATCTTCAGCGCCTTCAGGTCCAGGCCATCGGGCGAATCGCCGCCGCCCTTGAAGCGGTTGTCGTAGACGTAGATGGCTTTCGGATACGGGTCGTAGCCGGCCGCCACGCCTTTCTCGGTGTAATAGCCGGTCGAGTGGTAGCTGGAGATGATGACGTTGGCGGTCTGGTTGTCGATCACGTCGTTATCGAAAATCTCCACCTTGGAGTTGGAGTTGATGACGATGCCGGAACCGGCCGGCACGCTGGCCACGGCCGTGCCCTTGGCGGCAAAGTTGCCGAGGTTGTTTTTCTCGACCTTGTTCTTGTACACGCGGGTGCTGTGGCCGGCCTGCGACAGGTTGGGCATGTTGAACACCAAAATGCCGCCGGTGTTGTTGGTGGCTACGTTCTCGTAGACGTCGGCGTTGACGGTGTTCTCGATCTCGATGCCGGCCACATTGCCCTCGGCGCGCGAGCGGCGCACGATCACGCCGTTGGACTGGCCGACGTAGATGCCGGCATCGGAGGCGCCGATGGCCACGCTGTCCTCGATCAGCACATTTTTGGTTTTGACCGGGTAGATGCCGTAGGCGCCGTTGCTCACTTTCGGGCCGCCAGTCCATTGCACCTTGACCTTGCGCACGGTGATGGTGTCGCCGTCGTTGATCTTCAAGCCATCGCCCTTGGAGTCTTCGATGGTGAGGTTTTCGATGGTAAAGCCGTTACCGTAGACCAGCAAGCCTTCCGGTCCGGTGACTTGTCCCTTGAAAGAGAGCACCGTCTTTTCCATGCCGGCGCCGCGGATGGTGACGCCGTCGCCGCGCAGAGTGAGGCCGGAGGTGAGGCGATAGGTGCCGGCCGGGATCTCGATCACGCTGCCGGGCTTGGCGTCCAGCAGCTGCTCCTGCAGCTTCTTCTGGAACGCCGCGTCGGCGCTGACTTTTTCAGCCGAAGGCGCCGGGCCGTCGGTCTTGGTGCAGGCGCTGGATAAAACGCCGATGGAACCACATAATGCAACCGCGCGTAACGCCTTGTTCATCTGTCGTCTCCCGATTTTGTGTTTTATGAAACGAGTATAGCAGCATGTTTTGCGCAGGATTCAACGTCTAGTTGCACGATAGACTGGGTTTTTGATGCAGGAGTTCATCATGAAAGTCGATTTGCTGAAACAAGCCAAAGCGCTGCCAGTGGACGACCAGATTGAACTTGTCGAGGCGATCTGGGCGAACATCGTCGATAACGACGCGGTGCCGCCACCAAGCAAGGCGCAGCTCGAAGAACTTGAGCGCCGCCGCCAGCGCCACTTGCCCAATCCCGGCAATGTCATGTCGCTGGACGAAGTCACCGCGGCAGTCGAGAGCAGCTGCGCAAATGACGCTGCAGATTACCTTTTACCCAGCTGACATCAGTACAGCGCGCCTTGCAGCTGGACAGGGATAGCACGCTGACTGTGCTATTTGCGGGACAGCAGCATGCCAACCGCCACGCCCAGCGCGGCGCCGATGCCAACGGCTTTCCACGGATGGTCGCGCACGAAGAGGTCGATGGTTTCGGCGGTGTCGCGGCTGTGGGCGAGGAAGCTGTCTTCCAGTTTGCGCAGGTCGCTCTTGGCTGTGCGCAGGGTGTCGTCGAAACGGGCGCGGGTTTCGCTGCTGACGCCTGCCGTTTCGCCGTTGCTGTCTTCCAGCCACTGTTCCGCTTCTTCGATGGTGTGCTGCAAATCGTCCATCAGGCGATCGCGCACGGCGGTGCTGGCGGTTTGGGCTTCTGCGATGGTGTTGTTGGTGTCCATGGTGGTGACCTCGTTAAAAAATAGCCAGTGTAAGTATCGGCGATGTCCCCACTTTGTGCTGGCTCAATGGTGCTTAGCGCAACGCGTAATCCAGCGCCACGCCGGCGAAGATGACGCCGCCCAGCCAGTTGTTGTGACGGAAGGCATAGAAGCAGGCGTCGCGCTCGCGGTGACGGATCAGGGTGTAGTGATAGCAGGCGATGCCGGCCGCCACCGCCAGCCCGGCCACGAACCAGAAGCGCAAGCCTTGCTGCCAGCCGCACACCAGCAGAATGGCCAGGTGCAGCGCGTAGCACAGCATGACGATGGCCACATCGTAGCGGCCGAAGGTGATGGCCGAGGTCTTGATGCCGATCTTGAGGTCGTCATCGCGGTCGACCATGGCGTATTCGGTATCATAGGCCAGGGTCCAGAAGATATTCCCGAGGAGCAGCATCCACGCCAGCGGCGGCACCTGGTTCTGAATCGCGGCAAACGCCATCGGAATGCCGAAGCCGAAGGCGATCCCCAGATACGCCTGCGGGATGGCGAAGAAGCGCTTGAAGTACGGATAGGTGCCGGCAATGATCAGGGCCGCCACCGACATCTGCTTGGTCAGCGTATTCAGCGGCAGGATCAGGCAGAACGCCACGATGGACAGGATGGCCGCGATCGCCACCGCTTCCTTGCCGCTGATGCGGCCGCTGGTGATGGGGCGCTGGGCGGTGCGCTTGACGTGCCTGTCGAAATCCTGGTCGGCGTAGTCATTGATGGCGCAGCCGGCCGAGCGCATCAGGAAGGTGCCCAGCGTGAAGATCACCAGCAGACGCCAGTCCGGCACGCCGCCGGCCGCCAGCCACATGGCGTACAGCGTAGGCCACAGCAGCAGCACGGTGCCGATGGGTTTGTCCAGCCGGATCAGGCGGAAGTAGAGCTGCAGCTTGTTCATAAGTGACTTCGGATGACAGGAAAGCGGTGATTATCGCAAATCCTGCAGCCGGACGTCACTGATCGGCGCAGAGGGTAGTGATGCCCGGCAGGTTGCACGATGCCACCACCTCGCACACGGCGTCGATGGCCGCCTTGCGGGTGAAGCTTTTACGCCACACGATGACCACGCGGCGCGATGGCGACGGCTCATCGAAGGGGCGGAATTGCAGCATGCCGTCGCGGGTGTCCATGTCCGGCACCGAGGCGCGCGGCAGCACGGTCAGGCCGATGCCGCTGGCCACCATGTGGCGGATGGTTTCCAGCGACGAGCCTTCGAAGGTGCGCTGCATGCCATTGCCCGGCGCCGAGAAGCGTGCCATCTCGGGGCAGACTTCCAGCACCTGGTCGCGGAAGCAGTGGCCATTGCCGAGCAAGAGCATGTTCTCGGTCTTGAGATCGTCGGCCGGGATGGTCTTGCGCTTGGTCCATGGGTGGGCCGAGGGCATGGCCACCACGAACGGTTCGTCGTACAACACTTGCATCGCCATACCGTGTTCCGGCAGCGGCAGCGCCATGATGGCGGCGTCCAGCTCGCCCTGGCGCAACATCTCCAGCAGCTTGACGGTGAAATTCTCTTGCAGGATCAAGGGCATCTGCGGGACTTTGTCGATCATGCCCTTGACCAGCGGCGGCAGCAGGTAAGGGCCGATGGTGTAGATCACGCCCAGGCGCAGCGGGCCTGCCAGTGGATCCTTGTTCTGCTTGGCGAGTTCCTTGATGGCGGCGGTTTGTTCGAGCACGCGCTCGGCCTGGGCGACGATCTGTGCGCCCAGTGGCGTGACGGAAATCTCGGCGCCGCCGCGTTCAAACAGGACCACGCCCAGTTCATCTTCCAGCTTCTTGATGGCGACCGAGAGCGTCGGCTGGGCGACGTAACAGGCCTCGGCCGCATGTCCGAAGTGCTTCGCCCTGGCGACGGCGACAATGTATTTCAGTTCGGTCAGTGTCATAAATGTATTTGAACACAGGCGATGCTGGGATGCAATAAAGGAACGCCAAGTTGAGCTATTGTAGCGGAATGCTGTCGATATAATGCAGCGTAATCCCGAAAGGATATTTATGTCCTCCACATTTGGCCCCGAAGAGGCGCAGGCGTATCTGCACAAGCTGCTCAAGGTGATGCACCATACGGGCGGCTCGGATTTGTTCATTTCCGCGGATTTCCCGCCCAGCATGAAGTCGCAAGGCGCGATGAAGGCGCTAAGCCAGCAGAGGCTGACCGGCAGCGTGACGCGCGCGCTGGCGCTGTCGATCATGAACGAGAAGCAGCAGGCCGAGTTCGAAGCTGAACTGGAATGCAACTTTGCCATCTCGCTACCGGACGTGTGCCGCTTCCGCGTCAACGTCTTCGTGCAGCAGCAGAATGTGGCGATGGTGATACGCACCATCGCCTCCGAGATCCCCTCGCTGGAAAAGCTGGAACTGCCGCAGGTGCTCAAAGAAATCATCATGACCAAGCGCGGGCTGGTGCTGGTGGTGGGCGGCACCGGTTCCGGCAAGTCGACCACGCTGGCGGCCATGATCGACTACCGCAACGCCAACTCGGCCGGCCACATCATCACGGTGGAAGATCCGGTCGAATATGTGCACAAGAACAAGGGCTGTCTGATCACGCACCGCGAAGTCGGGGTGGACACGCGCTCCTGGCACAACGCCTTGAAGAACACGTTGCGCCAGGCGCCGGACGTGATCCTGATCGGCGAAATCCGCGACACCGAAACCATGGAGCACGCGATCGCGTTTGCCGAGACCGGCCACCTGTGCCTGGGCACGCTGCACGCCAACAACGCCAACCAGACCATGGACCGCATCATCAACTTCTTCCCGGAGGAGCGGCGCAACCAGCTGCTGATGGACTTGTCGTCCAACCTGCGCGCCATCGTGTCGCAGCGGCTGATACGGACCGAGGATGGCAAGGGGCGCAAGGCGGCGATTGAAATCCTGCTCAACACGCCGACGATTGCCGAGATGATCTTCAAGGGGAATTTCCAGTCGATCAAGGAAATCATGCAGAAGTCGCGCGAGCTGGGCATGTGCACTTTCGACCAGGCGCTGTATGAACTTTATAATAAGGGCTACATCGCTTACGAAGAAGCGCTGCGCAATGCCGACTCGGCCAATGGCCTGCGCCTGCAGATCAAACTGCACGGCGGCCGGCCGGAACCGGGCGAGGGCGGCGGCGCGTTCGGCGCGCTGAGCATCGAGGAAGACCAACCGGAAGACGAAGAACCCAAGACTTAAGAAAGAACGCATGCCTCAATTTGAAGACAAGATTTGCACCCGCGCCGAACTGGCCGCGCGCGTGGCCGCATTGCCCAAGCCGGTGGTGCTGACCAACGGCGTATTCGACATCCTGCACCGTGGTCATGTGACCTACCTGGCGCAGGCGCGGGCGCTGGGCGCCTCGCTGGTGGTGGCGGCCAATACCGACGCCTCGGTCAAGCGGCTGGGCAAGGGCGACGACCGTCCGCTGAATACCTGCGGCGACCGCATGGCGGTGCTGGCGGCGCTGGAATCGGTCAGCCTGGTGGTGGACTTCGACGAGGACACGGCGCTGGAAGTGGTGCAGGAAGCGCGTCCGGAAATCTACGCCAAGGGCGGCGATTACCTGATGGACGCCATTCCCGAAGGCAGGGCCGTGATCGCGTATGGCGGCGAAGCGGTGGCGATCGACTTCGAGCACGACCGTTCGACCACCAAACTGCTGGCCAAGGTGCGTTCGTTCAAATGAGAATCGTCCTGATACTGATCGCGGTACTGGCGTTCCTGATTGCCTTATGGGGGCCGCCGCTGATGGTGGCGCGCAAATACTGGCTGCGCGACAACCCATGGGCCTTCCGCAACCTGCGCTTCGTCCTGCCGGCGCAGCTGATCACCGCGGTGACGCTGGCCTTCGCGGCCGAATTTTCCGGCCTGCGCAACCCGGCCGCCATCATGGCCGGCACCACCATCCTGACCGGCCTGCTGGGGGCGGGCCTGCTGGCACTGCTGGCCATCTGGGCCGCCCGCCGCTAACCCGGGGTCAACCCGGGGTCAGTTCTTGCAATCCAACACGAGCTCGGCTTTGGCGATACACTGACAGGCATGGCTTCTACTGAAATCGATCTGCGCAGTTATGACATTCCGTTCTCGGATGCGCACGATTTCGCCCAGATGGTGCTGCCGCTGAGCGGCAAGCTGACGCTCGATATCAACGGCCATGGCGAAGTGCTGCATCCGCTGCGCGCCGCCTTCATCGCGCCTGGTCTGGTGCATACCCAGTTTTCGCATGAGCCGAATGCGTCGCTGATACTGGACTTTGATCTCGCCGCCGTGCCGGCCGAAACGGCGGACCTGCTGGCGGCGCGGCCGTTTGCGCCGGTGAGCGCCGCCACCGCCAAACTGATCGACTTCATGGGCCTGATGCAAGGCCAGGGCGAGGCCAGCGCCGGCGTGCTGGCCAACTGGACGCCGCTGTTGCTCGAATCGCTGACGCAACAACCCTTGCGTCCCGCCTCGCGCCTGCAAGCGGCGCTGACGCAGTTTGAAGCGGCGCCCGGCCGTCCTTGGACCACCGAAAGCATGGCGAGCGTCGCCTGCCTGAGCGTGAGCCGCCTGCATCGCGTATTTCGCGAAGAACTCGCTACCACGCCACTGGCCTGGCTGAACGCCATGCGCCTGCGCTTCGTATGTCGGCAACTGGTGGAGTCATCGCTGCCGATAGCGCAGCTGGCCACGCTGGCCGGATACGCCGACCAGAGCGCGCTGACGCACGCCATGCGCCGCGCCATGGACATCACACCGCTGGCCTACCGTAAGCAGAATCAGACAAAAATCCGCTAGTCCTGCACAATCCCTGCCGGCCGCGAGGCGCCACACTGTCAGCCGAAAGGAGACTGACATGTGGTATGGCGTTTTATGCGGCCTGACGGCCGGAGCCTTCTGGGGCATGATTTTTGTGATGCCGCGCTGGCTGGCGGAGTTCTCGCCGGTGGAGCTGGCGCTGGGGCGCTATCTGGCGTATGGGCTGATGACGCTGCTGCTATTGTTGCCGCGTTTGCGCCCGCTGCTGCGCCGGCTCACGCGCAACGATAGCCTGGTGCTGCTACGGCATGCGCTGGCGGGGAATATCGTCTACTACCTGCTGTTGTCGACCGGCGTGCAGCTGGCCGGCGTGGCGGCGGCGTCGTTGATTATCGGCTTGCTGCCCCTGAGCGTGACTTTGCTGGGGCGGCGCGATCATGGCGCGCTGCCTCTGCGTCAGCTGGCCTGGCCGCTGGCGCTGGTGGTGGCGGGGATCGTGTGCATCAACGTCGACGTGTTTTCGCATGCGGTTGCGCAGCAGAGGGCGTGGCCGCTGGTTGCGGCCGGCATGCTGTGCGCGTTTGGCGCGCTGCTGTGCTGGACGTGGTATGCGGTGGACAATGCACGCTTCCTCAAGCGCAATCCGCATTTCAGCGGGGCGGAGTGGTCGGGTTTGTACGGCATCAGTACCGGCTTGGTGGCGCTGGCGATGGGCGCGGTGGTGCTGGTGCTCGGCGGCGCCGGCGGCCCGGGCGAAGGCGGCGTGCCGCGCGACTGGCTGCGCTTCTGGAGCGTGGTGACTATCGTTGCGCTGGGCGCATCAGTGATCGGCAACCAGTTGTGGAATATCGCCAGCCGGCGCGTGCCGGTTACGCTGTCCGGCCAGCTGCTGCTGTTTGAAACTTTGTTTGGCCTGTTGTACGGCTTCATCTACCAGCACCAGATGCCGCGTCCGCTGGAACTGGCAGCGATTGTGCTCTTGATCGCCGGCGTGGCTGGCTCGGTATGGCTACATGCGGCCAAGGACCAGCAGCCAGAAGCACGCAAACCCGAGCAGCGGGACGGCGCACAGCAGCAGGGCGAGCCAATGCAGCCATGATGCCGCGTCTTGCCGGAAAGCGCCGATCGCAGTGATCAGGCCGACGATCCAGCATATGCCTGCCACCAGCATGGCGAGGCCCATGCAGTGCGTACCGAAATCGCCGCAGACGCCGCCGGTCAGCGTGCCGTCCAGGGCGAGATAGCCGAGCAGGTAGCCCAGCAGGGTGATGCCGATGCTGGCGGCAAGCGTCTTCATTGCCTCAGGCGCCGCCGGCGTAGCCGTTCTGGCGCCAGGCTTCGAACACGACCACGGCGACGGTGTTGGACAGGTTCATGCTGCGGTTGTCAGGGCGCATCGGCAGGCGGATGCGCTGGGCCGGCGGGAAGCTCTCGCGCAGCGCCACCGGCAGGCCGGCGGTTTCCGAGCCGAATACGAACACATCGCCTGGTTGGAAGCTGCATTGCGCGAACGGCGACGAGCCGTGCGTGGTCATGGCGTACATGCGCGCCGGGTCGGGCTGGACTTCGGCCAGGAAGGCCTGCCAGTCCTTGTGCACCTTCATGCGCGCGTATTCATGGTAATCGAGGCCGGCGCGTTTCAGCTTGGAGTCTTCCAGCGGGAATCCCAGCGGTTCGATCAGGTGCAGCTGGGCGCCGGTGTTGGCGCACAGGCGGATGACGTTGCCGGTGTTTGGCGGGATTTCTGGATGGACCAGGACGACGTGGAACATGCTTTTTCCTTTGTTAAATCAATGCGGCGGCGTGCGCGCGAACACCAGGTTGCTCACGCACGCGGCGCCATGGCGTTTCAATGTGGCCGCCAGTTCGTTCAATGTCTGGCCGCTGGTCATGACGTCGTCAACGACGCCGATGTGGCGGCCTGCCACCAGCGCGGCGTCCGGCACCACGAAGGCGCCGGCGATGTTTTGCCGGCGCCGCTCGGGCGTGACGCTGCTCTGGGCGGCGGTTTCGTGCACCCGCGCCACCAGTTGTGCGTGCAGGGCCACACCCATGCTGCGCGCCAGCGGCCGGGCGATCTCCAGCGCCTGGTTGTAGCCGCGCTCGGCCAGACGGCGCGGCCCCAGCGGCACCGGGCAGAGCAGGGCGGGCAGCGCGTAGTCCGGATGCGACAGCACGGCATCGCGCAATAGCCGGGCGCATAGCGGGGCCAGCGCCAGGCGGTGGCCGAATTTTAGCTGCAATACCAGCTCGTCGACCGGTAAAGCGTAGTCGGCAGCGACCAGCGTGCGGTCGAACGCCGGCGGATCGGCCAGGCACTTGCCGCACAGCTGACTGTCGAGGCCGTGTAGAAATGACGGACCTGACCCCGGATTTTGCACTGGGGGCAGTGGGTTGGCGCAGCGGCGGCAGCGGGCGATGGCGGCGGCGGGGCCGAAGAATTGCGCTTCGCAGCCCGGACACAATGCGTCGTCGCTGGCGCCGCCGCACAGGGCGCAGCTGTTCGGCAGCAGGTGCCGCAGCAGGGCGCGACCCCAGCTTGCCGCACGGGCCATCTTGTCATTCATGCCAGTTCGCGCGCCGAAAACCGGGCCGGCGGCCGTCGCGATGGCCTGCAACCATGTACACTGCCGACATTATCGCATTACATCGATTCATCACCATGCAAGTCCCCGCCAATCCACCCAAGTTGAGCGCGCCCATCGATCTGGAGCGCGTCCGCCGGCTGTTTTCCCGCCCTGAACGCATCGCCCCCGCCGATTTCCTGCGCCGTGAGGTATCTTCCCGCATGTTCGACCGGCTGGAATTGATTAAAATAGCGCCTCAGCGCGTTTTGGATGCCGGTTGCGGCACCGGCGCCGATCTGCCTTTGTTGCAAAAAGCCTATCCTGCCGCCCAGATCCTGGGCCTGGATGCCGTCGAAGCCATGCTGCACGCCGCCCAAGGCCCCGGCGCCAGGGCTTCTTCGCTGAATCAGTTGCTGAGCAAGCTGTTGCCGTCGAAGAGCGGCGTCGATCTGCTGTGTGGCGATTTTGCCGAATTGCCGCTGGGTCCGAACTCGCTCGATCTGGTCTGGTCTAATCTGGCGCTGCATTGGCACCCTCAGCCAGACCGTGTGTTCGCCGAATGGCGCCGCGTGCTGCGTGTGAATAGTTTGCTGATGTTTTCCTGCTTCGGCCCGGATACCTTGCGCGAGCTGCGCCACGCCTTTGCCGAGGCCGATCTGGCGCCGCATGTGCTGCCTTTCGTCGATATGCACGATTTCGGCGATCAGCTGGTCGAAGCCGGCTTTTCGACGCCGGTTTTGGACATGGAAACCATCACTGTGACCTACGATACGCCGCAAGCGTTGTTGTCCGACGTACGCGCCCTGGGCGGCAATCCGCTAACAACGTTGCGCCGCAGCATGATGGGCAAGGCGGCTTGGCAGCGCATGCTAACGACGCTGGAGCGGGGTCGTCGTTCCGATGGGAAACTCGGCCTGAGCTTTGAAGTTATCTACGGTCACGCCTTCCGGCCTGCCCCCAAGGTGACTTCCAAAGGCGAAGCCATTATCCGTTTCGATCCGCCGCGCAAGCCGCGCTGAGAGGGAATTTCATGTTGCCATGCGGCGTAAGGCCCTTAGGCACACCATAGTTGCGAAATCGATTATTTCTTGATGTGGCTCGTTTTTGTTCTATATAATCATTCACTAATTTTGCCAGCATGTCACGTCGCCAGCTATAAACCTGCGACCCACGGCAAAATCAGGTTACATCGAGCACGAACGAGCAGTTGAATTAAGCAGAATCGAGCGTCGGCGTTGTCCCGTGGCAGGTTGCGGAGCACACTGGCGTCAGTTGTTTAAGGAGCGTCGCCGGTTCAGTTCACCGATAGCCGGTAAGACGTTAAAAAAATATTTTAATTTCTTGGGCAGTTGGGGAAAACATGAAACATGCGAAGCGACTTCAAGCGTTGATGCTCGGATTGTCGATGCTGGCGGCCGGTATGCCAGCGTGGGCAGCTGAGACCGCAGCAAGCACTGGCACTTACGCCGCAGCCACCGGCGGCACTGGCGGTCCCACCGCCAATGAATTGACACTGCAACCTCCCGCCACCCAAATCGCCACCGAAGTCTACAGCCTGCACAACTGGATGATGGGCGTCTGCCTGGTCATTTTCATCGGTGTGTTCGGCGTGATGTTCTATTCCATTTTCAAGCACCGCAAGTCGCTCGGCCACAAGCCGGCCACCTTCCACGAATCCACCGCCGTCGAGGTGGCCTGGACCATCGTGCCTTTCCTGATCGTGATTGGCATGGCCCTGCCTGCCACCCGCACGGTGGTCGGCATGAAGGACACCTCCAACGCCGACATCACCATCAAGGTCACCGGCATGCAGTGGAAGTGGGGCTACGATTACCTCAAGGGCGAGGGCGAGGGCATTTCCTTCCTGTCCAACCTGTCCACGCCGCGCGCGCAAGTGGGCGCGCCGGGCTTCGAGCCGACCGAGAAGCGCGGCGACAATTACCTGATGGAAGTCGACAATGAAGTTGTCGTTCCGGTCCACCGCAAGATCCGCCTGATCACCACCGCCAACGATGTGATCCACTCGTGGTCGATCCCGGCCTTCGCCGTCAAGCAGGATGCGATTCCGGGCTTCGTGCGCGACACCTGGTTCAAGGCCGAGCACACCGGCACCTTCCGCGGCTACTGCTCGGAGCTGTGCGGCAAGGAGCACGCCTTCATGCCGATCGTGGTGCGCGTGGTGACCGATGCCGAGTACAAGACCTGGGTCGACGGCAAGAAGAAGGAAATGGCCGCGCTGGCCGACGATCCAAACAAAACCTGGACCATCGATGAGCTGAAAACCAAGGGCGAAAAAGTCTACACCAGCAATTGCGTGGTCTGCCACCAGCCTAACGGCAAGGGCGTGCCCGGTGCCTTCGCGCCGCTGGACGGCTCGGAAGTGGTCAACGGTCCTAAGGCGGAACAGATCAACGTTCTGCTGCACGGTAAGAAGAGCGGGAAGTATCCCGCCGAAATGCCAGCTTGGAAGCAACTGTCGGATACGGATATCGCGGCTGTGATTACTTACACCCGCAATAGCTGGTCGAACAAGGCCGCCGAGAACATCGTTCAACCAGCCGAAGTCGTGGCTGCACGTAAGTAATCAGGAGCGTTACAACATGAGCACGAGCACTTTGGATCACGCACACGACCACGATCACGCCCACGACCATCCGCACGGTCTGTCGCGCTGGCTGTTCGCTACCAACCACAAGGATATCGGCACGCTGTACCTGTGGTTCTCCTTCGTCATGCTGCTGTCGGGCGGCGTGCTGGCGCTGGGCATCCGCACCGAGCTGTTCAAGCCGGGCCTGCAGTTTTTCCAGCCGGAGTTCTTCAACCAGCTGACCACCATGCACGGTCTGGTGATGGTGTTCGGCGCCATCATGCCGGCCTTCGTCGGCTTCGCCAACTGGATGATCCCGCTGCAGATCGGCGCCTCGGACATGGCGTTCGCCCGCATGAACAACTTCTCGTTCTGGCTGCTGCCGCCGGCGGCGCTGCTGCTGGCGACGTCCTTCCTGGTGCCGGGCGGCGCCACCGCGGCCGGCTGGACCCTGTACGCGCCGCTGTCGACCCAGATGGGCGCCGGCATGGACATGGGCATCTTCGCCATGCACCTGATGGGCGCGTCGTCGATCATGGGCTCGATTAACATCATCGTCACCATCCTCAACATGCGCGCCCCGGGCATGACGCTGATGAAGATGCCGATGTTTTGCTGGACCTGGCTGATCACCGCCTACCTGCTGATCGCCGTGATGCCGGTGCTGGCAGGCGCCATCACCATGACGCTGACCGACCGCCACTTCGGTACCACCTTCTTCAACGCGGCCGCCGGCGGCGACCCGGTCATGTACCAGCACATCTTCTGGTTCTTCGGCCACCCGGAGGTGTACATCATGATTCTGCCGGCCTTCGGCATCGTGTCGCAGATCCTGCCGGCCTTCGCCCGCAAGCAGTTGTTCGGCTACGCCTCGATGGTGTACGCGACCGCCTCGATCGCCATCCTGTCGTTCATCGTCTGGGCTCACCACATGTTCACCACCGGCATGCCGGTGACGTCGCAGCTGTTCTTCATGTACGCCACCATGCTGATCGCGGTGCCGACCGGCGTGAAGGTGTTCAACTGGATCGCCACCATGTGGCGCGGTTCGATGACGTTTGAAACGCCGATGCTGTTCGCTGTCGGCTTCATCTTCGTGTTCACCATCGGCGGCTTCACCGGCCTGATCCTGGCGGTGACCCCGATCGACATCCAGCTGCAGGACACCTACTACGTGGTGGCGCACTTCCACTACGTGCTGGTGGCGGGTTCGCTGTTCGCGCTGTTCGCCGGCTTCTACTACTGGTCGCCGAAATGGACCGGCCATATGTACAACGAAACCATGGGCAAGGCGCACTTCTGGCTGTCGCTGATCACCTTCAACGTCACCTTCTTCCCGATGCACTTCCTGGGTCTGGCCGGCATGCCGCGCCGCTACGCCGACTACTCGGCGCAGTTCACCGACTTCAACATGATTGCCACCATCGGCGCCTTCGGTTTCGGCCTGTCGCAGGTGTTCTTCCTGTTCGGCGTGATCATCCCGACCATCCGTGGCGGCAAGAAAGCCGAAGCCAAGCCATGGGAAGGCGCGGAAGGCCTGGAGTGGACCGTGCCGTCGCCGGCGCCGTTCCATACCTTTGAAACCCCGCCACAGTTCAAATAATCATGGCCAGCCAGAATAAGCCGAACAATGTGCGCACCGCCCTGATCCTGGGCGGACTGGCCTTGTTCTTCTTTGTGTCGGTGTTCGTTAAACGGATTTGGTTCAGCTGACATGGATAACCGCATCCTGCTGCGCAAGCTGCTCATCATCGCTGTCGTGATGTTCGGCTTCGCCTATGCGCTCAACCCGTTCTACCGCCAGATCTGCGAAGCGCTGGGGCTGAACGTGTTGACGCAAAAGGATGGCACGGTCGAGCGCCCGGCCAACACGCAGGTGGACTTGAACCGCAGCGTGACGATCGAGTTCGACGGCAATGCCCAGGGACCATGGCGCTTCCGCCCCACGGTCAACAGCATGAGCGTGCATCCGGGCGAGCTGACCACGGTGATGTATGAAGTGGTCAACACGCAAAAGCGCGAGATGAATGCGCAGGCGATACCAAGCTACGCGCCGCAAAGCGCGACGCCGTATTTCCTGAAAGTGGAGTGCTTCTGCTTCAAGCAGCAAACGCTGAAAGCGAATGAAGCGCGGCAGATGCCGGTGGTGTTCTACATCGATCCGAAGCTGCCGAAGGATGTGAAAACTATCACGCTGTCGTACACCTTCTTCGAGGTGGGCGGCGGTCTGGTCAAAACGGCGGCCAACTGATGAGCAAGAAACCCGGCTTTTTCTACTCGGTCAAGGCCGTGTTGTGGTCGTTTGTCGGCCTGCGCCGCAAGCGCGATTTTGATGAGGATCAGCAGGGTTTGAATCCGGTTCACATCATCGTCGCGGCCTTGCTGGCGGTGGCTGTATTCATAGGTTTACTGATAACTATCGTCAAACTCGTAGTAGCTAAATAAAAGTTGATTAGGGAGATGAAGATGAGTTCCACACATACGCACGGCGGCACTGCACCGTACTACTTCGTGCCCGGCCCATCGCGCTGGCCGCTGCTGGCGGGCATGTCCCTCCTGGCCACGATGGCCGGCGCTTCCGGCTGGGTCAATGACGCGGCGTGGGGGCCGGGCCTGAACCTGGCCGGCATTGTCGCCACGCTGATCGTGCTGTACTTCTGGTTTGGCGACGCCATCAAGGAATCCGAGGGCGGCCTGTACAGCCAACGCATCGATCACTCCTATCGCTGGTCGATGAGCTGGTTCATCTTCTCGGAGGTGATGTTCTTTGGCGCCTTCTTCGGTGCGCTGTTCTATGCGCGTTCGATCTCCATGCCGTGGCTGGCCGACCTGGACCATAAATTCATCTGGCCGGACTTTGCCGCGCACTGGGGCGGCGTCGGCCCGGCGGGCACGGTGGAAGAGTTCCAGACCATGGGGCCGTTCCCTATCCCGACCATCAATACTGCGCTGCTGCTGACCTCGGGCGTGACCCTGACCATCGCCCACCACGCGCTGCGTGCCGGCCACCGTGCGCAAACCGCGATCTGGCTGTTTGCCACCATCCTGCTGGGCGCGGTGTTCATGGGCTTCCAGGCGTATGAGTATCATCATGCGTACACCGAGCTGAACCTGAAACTGAGCTCGGGCATCTACGGTTCCACCTTCTTCATGCTGACCGGCTTCCACGGCTTCCACGTGACCATGGGCGCGATCATGCTGTCGGTGGTGCTGTACCGCGTGCTGCGCGGCCACTTCACGCCGGAAAACCACTTCGCGTTCGAAGGCGCGGCCTGGTACTGGCACTTTGTGGATGTGGTCTGGCTGGGCTTGTACGTCGTGGTCTACTGGTTGTAAACTCCAGAGACACAAAAGCCGCACTCCGGTGCGGCTTTTTTTTATCCCATGCGGATGCCGGTCGGATGGATGTAGCCAAGCCGGTAGGCCAGCAGGATCAGCAGGAACAGGGTGATCGACAGCGCCACGCGCACCGCCAATGCGCGCACGGTGTTGTTGCTGCGGCCCTTGTCGCGCATCAGGAAGAACAGCGCCGAAGCAAGGCTGCCGATAATCAGGATGAACGCGATGGCAACGGCAATTTTCATGGCATTGAGGAGCGGTGATTTGATCGAGGTTCCATTGTAATGGCGTTCCGCTTTAAATTGATTCCTTTCGTGGCCACGGTGCTGGTGGTGGTCCTTGGCGTACAACTCGGCAACTGGCAAACCCGCCGCGCCGAACAGAAGATCGCGCTGCAGCAAAAGCTGGCGCAAGGCGCGCAAGCGGTGCCGCTGGTGCTGGACGGCGCGCCGATGGCGGCCGATGCCGCCGCCTGGCGCCGCATCACCGTGCGCGGCGAATTCGTGCGCGGCTGGCCGGTGTATCTGGACAACCGCCCCTATCAGGGCCGGGCCGGCTTCTATCTGCTGATGCCGTTTAAAATTACAGGTTCCAATATGCACGTGCTGGTGGCGCGCGGCTGGCTGCCGCGCGATCCGGCCGTGCGCGACAAATTGCCGGCTTACGCCACGCCGGACGGCGAGGTCACGCTGCAGGGCGTGGCGCGGCTGAACGCCGGCCATGTGATGGAGCTGGGCAGCGCGCCGCCGCTGACGCCCAACGCCATCGTGCAGAATGCCGATCCGCTGCAGCTGGCCAAGGACAGCGGCCTGACCATGCAGCCTTTCGTGGTGGAGCAGGGCGCGCCGGCCCAGCCGGCGGGCGACGATGCCCTGCTGGTGCGCGACTGGCCGGCGCCGTCGCTGGGCGTGGAAAAACACCAGGGCTATGCCTTCCAGTGGTACGCACTGGCGGCGATGGCCGTTATCTTTTTTGTAGCGAACGGATTCAGACGTGGAAAAACCAAATAATCAAGCCCGCAGCCGCTGGAAGCTGTTTGCCGTGCTGGCCGTGTGCGCGGCGCCGCTGATTGCGTCATACTTCACCTATTACGTGATCAAGCCGAAAGGCGGCGTCACCAATTACGGCGCCCTGATCGATCCGCGCCAGTATCCGATTCCGGCCATGGCCAGCACCACGCTGGATGGCAAGCCGGCGCGGCTGGAGGATTACAAGGGCAAATGGATTATGCTGAAGGTCGGGCCGTCCGACTGCCAGCAGGACTGCCAGGACCAGCTGTTCGCCATGCGCCAGCTGCGCACCATGCAGGGCAAGGAGATGGAGCGTATCGAGCGGGTGTGGATGATCACCGATAACGCGCCGCTGGAAACCATGCTGCTGCGCGTGAACGACGGCACCCGCATGCTGCGCGCCCCGGCCGATGTGCTGGAAAAGTGGCTGCCGGTGGAGGGCGGCGCTGATCGTGCGTCCGATCATGTGTATCTGATCGACCCGCTGGGCAATCTGATGATGCGCTTCCCGAAAGGCGCGGTGTCCAGCGATATCGAGAAGGTCAAGCGGGTCCACAAGGACATCGCCAAATTGTTGAAGGCTTCGGCCATCGGTTAATAGGTTAGTTTTATGCACCTCACGCTTGCACAAATGGCTATCACGGCGCTGTTGATCGCGCTGCTGCCGGCCGCCATCGTCTGGACTTCCTCGGACGCCAATAAATACCGCAAGCTGGTGTGGGTGAGCGTGTTCCTGACCTTCGATCTGATCGTGTTCGGTGCCTTCACGCGCCTGACCGATTCCGGCCTCGGCTGCCCGGATTGGCCGGGTTGCTATGGCGCCGCCAATCCGTTTATCGCCCATGAACAGATCGTCGCCGCCGAAGCGCTGATGCCGACCGGCCCGGTGACGGTGGTCAAGGCGTGGATCGAGATGATTCACCGCTATCTAGCCATGACCATCGGCGTGCTGATCGTGGCGATGCTGGCGCAGTCCTGGTATCAATGGCGCAAGACGCGCCGCCCGGAGTATGCGCCGTGGCTGCCGACCGCCTTGTTTTTTGCGGTGTGCGTGCAGGGCGCGTTTGGCGCCTGGACCGTGACCCTGAAACTGCAGCCGGTGATCGTCACCATCCACCTGCTGCTGGGCATGGCCTTGCTGTCCATGCTGGTGTGGTACGGCGGCCGCCAGAACCACCTGATCGCCCCGCGCACGCTGGTGAGCGCTTCACCGCCGGCCATGCGCAATATCCGCATTCTGGCCGGCGCGGCGGCAACATTGCTGCTGGTGCAACTTGCCTTGGGCGGCTGGACCAGCACCAATTACGCGACGCTGGCTTGCACCGATTTCCCGCTGTGCGGCGGCAAGGCGATTCCGGAGATGGATTTCGAGCACGGCTTCACCCTGTGGCGCGAGCTGGGCAAGACGGCCGCCGGCCACTACCTGCCATTCTCGGCGCTGACCGCCATCCACTGGGTGCACCGCAATTTCGGCCTTATCGTGGCGCTGGTGGCCGGCTATGCGGCATGGCGCGCGTGGGGGCATGACGCCCTGCACAACACCGCCCGCAACATCGCCCTGACGCTGGCGGCGCAGATCCTGACCGGCGTGGCCACCATCTACCTGAGCTTCCCGCTGACCATCGCGGTGCTGCACAATGCCGGCGCGGCGCTGCTGGTACTTTTGCTGACCATGTTAAACTACAAGGCTAAGTACCAGTACGACATTGCAAAAAAAGCAGCTTCCAGCGCTTCGCATCCTCCCGCGTCGACGGTACGGCATTGATTAAGCTTCCTTCATGACCACGCAAACCGTAACCACCAAACACCAGAGCCGCGCCTCGCAATTTTGGGCGCTGACCAAACCGCGCGTCACCCAGCTGGCCGTGTTCTGTGCCGTCATCGGCATGTTCCTCGGCACGCCGGATGGCCTGCCGGACTGGCACCGGGTGCTGTACGCCACCGTGGGCATCTGGCTGCTGACCGGCGCGGCGTTTGCCGTCAACTGCCTGGCCGAGCGCGAGATCGATGCGCGCATGGCGCGCACCGCCCGCCGCCCGATGGCGCTGGGCGAGATTTCCGTGCCGCAGACCGTGGTGTTTGCGCTGGTGATCGGCGGCGCCGGCATGTGGGTGCTGTACACCCTGGTCAACCCGCTGACCATGTGGCTGACCTTTGTCACCTTCCTCGGCTACGCGATTATCTACACCATGATTCTGAAGCCGGCCACGCCGCAGAACATCGTCATCGGCGGCCTGTCGGGCGCCATGCCGCCGGCGCTGGGCTGGGCTGCGGTGGCCAACGAGGTACCGATGGAAGCGTGGCTGCTGGTGCTGATCATCTTCGTCTGGACGCCGCCGCACTTCTGGGCGCTGGCGCTGTACCGCCGCGACGATTACGCCAAATCCGGCCTGCCGATGCTGCCGGTGACGCACGGCATGAAATTCACCCAGTTCCACGTCTGGCTGTACTCGATCGCGCTGGCGGCCACCACGCTGCTGCCGTTTGCTGTGCGCATGAGCGGCCTGATTTACCTGGTCAGTGCCATCGTCCTCAACGCCGTCTTCCTGCGTCACGCCTGGAAAATCTACCGCCACTACACCGACCTGATCGCCCGCAAAGCCTTCGCCTGGTCCATCATCTATCTCGGCCTGCTGTTCCTGGCCCTGTTGGTCGACCACTACTTCAAAATCTGACGCGGAGCGTTGCTCCTGACGTTAGGATTATTTTGTCAGAAAAATGTGCTATATTTTCTGACATGCGACCGGCTTCCTCACCTGCTGATGTCACCTCCGCTGCTGCGGGTAGCGTGGATAGTGCTGTCCGGACGGTGCTAAGAGATGCGCCAATTGGCAAGGTATTCAGCCCAGCTGATTTTTTACACTTGGGAAGCCGAGCCGCCATAGACAAGGTGCTGTCGCGTCTTGCGGCTGAGGGCGTCGTTAGGAGGGTGGCCAGGGGGCTGTACGATATTCCAAGAACGCATACCGTTCTTGGCCCACTATTGCCTTCGTCCGACGCGCTTGCAAAAGCGATCGCCGATAAAGCAAGTTTGCGCTTGCAGCCATCTGGCGCCTATGCCGCCAATTTGTTGGGTTTAACAGAGCAGGTGCCGATGAAACTGGCGTTCTTGACGGACGGCGCTTCGAGATCCGTACAAGTTGGACCGCAAACTATTCTTCTCAAACACACGACGCCTCGCAACATGGCAACGGCTGGGCGCATCAGCGGACTGGTGATACAAGCACTACGTCACTTCAAGCAATTGAATGTCGATGAGAAGGTCATTGAAAAACTTAAAGCACGCCTGACTGCCGAGGATAAGAAGGTCTTGCAGCAAGACGCACCGCTAGCCCCTGTTTGGATCGGTAACATCATGCGAAGGATTGCTCAGGAAAGCGATACTTGAATGCCTGAGTTCCTGACACTGTCGACAGCTGACCAGAAGACCGCCATTGAGCAGGCCGCTGCGCGGAAAGGCTGGGCGGCGCCCAGCGTGGAAAAAGATTTCTGGGTTTGCTGGACCTTGGGCAGATTATTCGCTTTGCCCCAGCTACATGGGCATTTGACATTCAAAGGCGGCACTTCACTGTCCAAAGCCTGGGGGCTGATAGATCGGTTTTCCGAAGATATTGATCTGACAGTAGATCGAGGCGCACTGGGTTTCGATGGTGAGCATAGTCCGCAACAGGCGGCTAGTACCAAGCAAAAAACCAAGCGCTTGAAGGCACTGCGTCAGGCATGTAGTGAATTCGTTCAGAACATTCTCTTGCCGGCGTTTGCTGAGCAAATCAGACAGGAACTAGGAGCCGATGGCTGGCTGCTGACATTGGATAAAAACGATGTTGACGCGCAGACTTTGCTGTTCGAGTACCCGACGCAATATGCCGCGAGCGAAGCGCGGTACATCAGGCCTGTGGTCAAAGTCGAATTTGGTGCGCGTTCCGATCCGTGGCCGGCAGAGGACCGCGTGATTGAGTCGGTAATCGTTGAAGTATTTCCGCAACTGGCTTCCGATCTCCCGACTGTGGTTCACACACTGGCTCCCGAGCGAACCTTCTGGGAAAAAGTGATGTTGCTGCATGAGGAAGCGAGCCGCCCTGCGAACAAGCCGCTGCGGCCACGCATGGCCAGGCATTACTATGATCTGTTTCGTTTAATCGAGGCGGGTGTAGGAAAAGCTGCTGCCGAGGACATTGAATTGTTCCGCCACGTGCTGGAGCATCGGCGCGTATTCTTCGCACAGAGTTGGGTTAATTACAGTGAACTGCAACCGAAATACCTGGCTTTTTTGCCGACGGCTGAGCAGGAGGCTGGCTGGCGTGAGGACTTCCTTGCTATGCAGGCCGAGATGTTCAGTGTTGCACCGCCTGCCTTTGAACAAGTGTTATCCTCAATTAAGGAATTTCAGGATAGCGCTTTAAAATAGTATTTATGACGTCGTCGAAAGATTACATGCTGATGAAAAAAGTTCTCGCCTTTGCTTTGATCGCTGTTTCCTTGCTCGCCGCTTGCGGCGAGAAGAAGGGGGAGGCGCCCAAGCAGGCATTTCAGAGCACGGACCTGACCGGCGCTTCGTTCGCCAGGGACTTTGCGCTCACCGACCATAATGGCAAGCCGCGCACCATGGCCGACTTCAAGGGCAAGGTGGTGGTGATGTTCTTCGGCTATACCCAGTGTCCGGACGTTTGCCCCACCACCATGGCCGAGATGTCGGAGGTGATGAAGCAGCTCGGCCCGCAATCCGATCAGGTGCAAGTGCTGTTTGTGACGGTCGATCCTGAGCGCGATACGCAAAAGCTGCTGGCCGAATATGTGCCGGTGTTCGACAAGCGCTTCCTCGGCCTGTATGGCACGCCTGAGCAGACCGCCGCTGTCGCCAAGGAATTCAAGGTGATGTACAACAAGGTGCCGGGCAGCAGCAAGGATGGCTACACCGTCGACCACACCGCCGCCAGCTATGTGTTCGACAAGCAGGGCAAGCTGCGCCTGCTGCTGCGTTCCGGCCAGGGCGTGGCGCCGGCCGTGCATGACATCAAGCTGCTGCTGGGCTGATTCATGCAGCAACGCTTCCAGCCCTTCACCCGTCTGGCCGCCATCATCCTGCTGGTGATCGGCTGCCTGATCGTGCTGCGGCCCTTCCTGGCCGCGATTCTGTTTGCCGCCGCGATTACGATTTCCAGCTGGCCGCTGTATCAGCGCCTGCTGGCGCGCCTGCGTCAGCGCCGCACCGTTGCCGCGCTGGTGATGAGCATCGGCCTGACGCTGCTGATCATCGTGCCGCTGACGCTGGTGACGTGGAACATCGCCGACAACGCCTCCGACTTCTACGACCAGATCAAGGCCGGCCTCGGCAGCGGCACGCTGGACCCGCCGGCGTGGCTGAAAGAGCTGCCGGTGGTGGGCGAGGCCGCCTACAACTATCTCGGCAAGCTGCTGCACAGCCGCGAGGAATTGCTCAACGTCGCCAAGAACCTGCTGGAGCCGGGCCGGCGCATGCTGCTGGGCGGCGGCATGGTGCTGGGTAGCGGCGTGGCGCAGGTCAGCCTGGCGGTGTTTGTCAGCTTCTTCCTGTACCGCGACGGCCAGGCCATCCTGCAGGCGCTGGCCACCGGCATGGACAAGCTGATCGGCGAGCAAAGCGTGAGCGTGGCCGACACCGTCAGCCGCACCGTGCGCGGCGTGATGTACGGCCTGCTGGGCACGGCGCTGGCGCAGGCGGTGGTGGCTGCGGCCGGCTTCCTGATCGCCGGCGTGCCGGCGGTGGCCTTGCTGTCGGTGGCCACCTTCCTGTTCTCGCTGATACCGGTCGGCCCGCCGCTGATCTGGGGCGGCGCCACCATCTGGCTGTTCAATCAGGGCAGCACCGGCTGGGCCATCTTCATGTTTGTGTGGGGCATGTTCGTGATCAGCGGCGTCGACAACGTGGTCAAGCCGATGCTGATTTCGCGCGGCAGCAGCCTGCCCTTCATTCTGGTGCTGCTGGGCGTGATGGGCGGCGTGCTGGCGTTCGGCTTTGTCGGCCTGTTCATCGGCCCGACCCTGCTGGCGGTGGGCCTGGGCCTGCTGCGCAACTGGACCGGCAACGCGGTTTAAAAGTTCAGCAGCCGGGCGGCCAGCTCGGGATCGAGGTGGCGCTCGAAAATGCGCTTGAGCGTGCCGTCCTCGCGCATGGCGCGGATGGTCTGGGCAAACTGGGCTGCCAGCGCTTCATCGACATGCTGGCGTGACAGGATCAGGCCGCCGACCACCGCATCCTTGGGCGGCGCCCAGTCCATGATGCGGTAATTGCCGGCCATCTGCTCGTGCTTGATCAGCGGATACCAGCCCGAGATGATCGCCATCACCGCCTGCACCCGGCCCACCTTGAACAGGCGCAGCATGGCTTCGTAGTCGGGCGCTTCGTACACGCGTCCCTTGGCGCGCAGCTGGTCCAGCCAGGCGTCGTAGACTTTGCCGTGCCTGAAGGATTTGATCACGCCGATCCTGATGGTGGGATCGGCCAGGAAATCGTCCATGCTGCGGATATTCGGATTCACATCCTTCTGCAGCAGCACGTAATTGCGCTCGGACAGATAGGGCACCACGCGGCCGTATTTTTCCCGCTCCGGCGTCGACACCGCCGACACCGACATATCGATGGTGCCGCTGCTCAGTCCGGCCCAGATGCGTACGCGCGAATCGGTGCTGGAATCGATGACGCAGCCCATGCGGCGCGCCACCTCGTCCACCACATCCTTGTCGATGCCGGTCCAGCGGCCGTCGGCGGCCTTGTAATAGAGTGCGCCGTATTCGTAAAACGCGCTGCGCAGGTGGCCGCAGCCGTGCTGCTCGGCGGCGGCCGTGCCGCTCAGGCCGAGCAGGGCGCCGCACAGGATCAATCGGGCTAACATATCTCCTCCCTGGCGCCCCCAAGACGCCGGTCAGTCCTGGTCGGCGTTATCCTCGGTATCGTCTTTCGGGATGACCTTGACCAGCAGGATACGCGGACCGTTCATTTTCTTGGCGACGATGTCAAAACCGCGGAAACTGATGCGTTGGCCCTGTTTCGGGATATCGCCCAGTTTCAGCATAATCAAGCCGCCTACCGATTCTACCTCTTCCAGGCCGAGCTCTTCATTTTCGATATCGATGCCGAGGGTGCGTTCCAGCGAGAAGATCGGCAGACTGGCCTTGCCGATCAGGGTGCCGTCCGGCTGCTTGAGCCAGTCGTTTTCGTTGAGGCGGAATTCGTCGTGGATTTCGCCGACCATGGCGCCCAGCAGATTGTCCAGCGTGATAAAGCCGACCGGGCGCTTGCCCTTTTCACCAATCAGCGCAAAGTGCGGCGCGCCGTCGCGGAAACGGCGGAACTGTTCCAGCGCCGGCGTGCGGGCGGAAATCGTTTCGACCGGGCGCAGGAAAGGCACCAGGTCGGTAATCGGTTTGCCGGACTGCATGGCAAAGAACAAGTCCTTCAGGTGCACCACGCCGAGCACGGTTTCGCCATCCTTGTCGTAGTAAGGATAGCGGCTGAACCTGTTGCGCAGCATGGTGTCCAGATTGTCGCTGAGCGGGCGGGCCGCGTGCAGGCTGATCACCTCGTTAATCGGACGCATCAGATCGGATACCGACAGGTCGCTGAAATCGAGCGAATGGGCCAGGATGTTGCGTTCATCCTGATTGAACTTTTCGCCGGGCTGGCTGGTGCGCAGAATGAGCTTGAGTTCTTCCACCGAATAGTGGCTGTCATGGCTGCCCTTGCCCGCCAGACCGGCCAGGCTCAGCACCATCGTGGCGCTGGCATTCAGCAAATAAATGAAGGGATACATCGCCCAGTAAAAACCGTACAGCGGAATGGCGCTCCACAGGCCGATCACTTCCGGCATGCGGATCGCCATTGATTTCGGCGCCAGTTCGCCGACCACGATGTGCAGGAAGGAGATCACGCCAAACGCAAACACGAAGGCGATGCCGTGCACCAGCTCAGGCGACGTGACGCCGATAAAAGTGAGCAGCGGCTCCAGCAGGCTGGCAAAGGCCGGCTCGCCGACCCAGCCCAGGCCGAGCGAGGCCAGCGTAATGCCCAGTTGGCAGGCGGACAGATAAGCATCCAGCTCGCCGTGTACCTTGCCGAGGATGCGGCCCTTGAGTCCCTGTGTCTTGGCGATGGCGCGCACGCGCGTTTTTCGCAGAGTGACGATGCCGAATTCGGCAGCGACGAAAAAACCGTTCAAGGCAACCAGCAGGATGGCGAGAACGACAAGCAGGAAGTTTTGCATAGGGGCCGAGCGGCGGATTTCCGTAATTGAAACCCGCATCTTAAACGATAATCCGGGGTCAGGTCCGCCATTTCTACACGCACTCAGCCGTAGGCATGGCCTACGGCTGAGTGCGTGTAGAAATGGCGGACCTGACCCCGGAGTTTAGGCGAACAGGCCGGAATGGACTTCGCTGAGAATGGCTTCGATGGCCGGGTGGGTGATTTTGCGGGCGTTGGAGATGGCGTAGAAGTGCTCGCGCAGCTCCGGCGCGTCGCCCACCAGCACGGCGCCGAACTGGTCTTCGATGTCCTGCGCCAGCGCGGATGGCGCGAAGAACAGCCCCAGTCCATTGCGGCCGAAGGTGTTCAGCATGGCATTGTCTTCAAACTCTCCCACGATTTCCGGCCGCACGCCATGCTGCACCAGCCATGCGTCGATGCGTCCGCGTAAAGCATTGTTGCGCGTCGGCAGCAACAGTGGCGCGCCGTCCAGACTGGCCGGGAAGTTGCGCCGGTATTTACGCGCCAGCCGCGGGGTGCCGAATAGTTTCATGTCGCTTTCGCCCAGCAGGTGGCTGAATACTTTCAAACTGCCGCCGGCACGCACGGTGCGGTCGGTCAGCACCACGTCCAGCTTGCCCAGCGCGAGATCGGCCAGCAGGTTTTCAAATTCGTCTTCCATGCACACCAGCCGCACTTGCGTGTCCATGCGCTGGGTCGCTTGCAACAGGCGGTAGGCGATCAGCTTGGGCAGCGAATCGGAAATGCCCACCGTCAGCCGCATCTTGCCGGTTTCCGCTTCCTCCAGCGCATCCTGCAACTGGTCGCCCAGCGCGAAGATCTGATCGCAATAGCTGAGCGCCAGCCTGCCCGCTTCGGTCGGTACCAGTCGTCGTCCCTGTGGTTCAAGCAATTGCTTGCCGATCGATTGCTCCAGCGCAGCCAGCTGCATGCTGATGGTTTGCACGGCCAGCCCCAGCTTCTCCGCCGCGCGGGTGACGCCGCCTTCTTTCGCCACCATCCAGAAGAAATACAAGTGTCTGAAATTCAATCCGCTGTTTTTCATGGTTCGGTTTTTACGAAGTAATACTTCAATTATCTTCTATTTTTCAAAGTGTCGGTTTTCTTTACACTGCGTTCCATCGATTGATAACCACGAGAGAAAACGATGAAGCATTTCAGGATTTCTTTCCTCATCAGCTTTATCTGCCTTGGTTTGGCAGGCTGGTGGGGCTATGAGCTGGCAGGGTGGGGCGGCGCTCTGTCCGCCTTCGGCGTGGCGCTGATTCTGGCCGCCATGGAAGTGTCGCTGTCCTTCGACAACGCGGTGGTGAACGCCTCGGTGCTCAAGGGCTGGAATGAATACTGGCAGAAGCTGTTCCTCGGCGTCGGCATCATTATCGCGGTGTTCGGCATGCGGCTGGTGTTTCCGCTGGTGATAGTGGCGGTGGCTGCTGACATGAGCATCATGGATGTGTGGACGCTGGCGCTGAACGATCCGAAAACCTATTCGACGCACCTGACCAATCACCATGCCGAGGTGGCGGCATTCGGCGGCATGTTCCTGCTGCTGGTGTTCCTGAACTTCCTGCTGGATTCGGAGAAGGAAACGCACTGGCTCGGTAACTTCGAGAAGAAGCTCGGTTCGCTGGGCCGTATCTCCTCGATCTCGGTGATGATTGCCATCGGCGTGTTGCTGGGCTGCATGGGCCTGGTGGAAGAAGGCCAGAAGCTGGTGGTGCTGATTAGCGGCCTGTGGGGCATCCTGATTTACGTCGGCGTCGACGGCATCAGCAGCCTGCTGGAGAAGGAAGAAGAAGGCGGCGGCAATGTCGGCGACATGGTCAAGCGCGGCGGTATCGGCGGCTTCCTGTACCTCGAAGTGCTTGATGCTTCGTTCAGCTTCGACGGCGTGATCGGCGCCTTCGCCATCACCACCGACGTTGTGATCATCATGCTGGGCCTGGCCATTGGCGCGATGTTTGTCCGCTCGATGACGATTTATCTGGTGAAGAAAGGCACGCTGGACAAGTTCCTGTACCTGGAGCACGGCGCCCACTACGCGATCGGTATCCTGGCCGCGATTATGTTGGCAAGCATGAAGTTCCATGTGCCTGAAATCTTCACCGGCCTGATAGGCGTGGCGTTTATCGCGGCTTCGGTGTGGTCCTCGGTACGCCATCGCCGCCGGCAGGAAGCGCTCGCCGTCACGGCGTAAAGAATCCGGCGGGCCGTTTTATACGGACAACGGCCCGCCCCTTGTAGTACCCAAGTCCGGTTTTCATTTAAGGAGCATTACAAATGGCAATCAGTCTGCAAAAAGGTGGCAACGTTAATCTGAGCAAGGAAGCTCCCGGCCTGAGCAAGATCGTGGTCGGTCTGGGTTGGGATGTGCGCAGCACGGACGGCAACCCGTTCGATCTGGACGGCTCGGCCTTCCTGCTGAAAGTCGATGGCAAGGTGCGCAATGACAGCGACTTTATCTTCTACAACAACCTGCGCTCGGCCGACCAGTCGGTGACTCATTCGGGCGACAACCGCACCGGCGCCGGCGATGGCGACGACGAAACCGTCACCATCGACCTGACCAAGGTGCCGGCCGATGTGGAACGTATCGCGATCTGCGCCACCATCCACGAAGGCGACGCCCGCCGCCAGAATTTCGGCATGGTGCAGAAGGCCTTCATTCGCACGGTGAACGCCGGCAGCAATACCGAGATCGCCCGCTACGATCTGTCGGAAGACAGCTCGACCGAGTCGGCCATGATCTTCGGCGAGGTGTACCGCAATAACGGCGACTGGAAGTTCAAGGCCGTGGGCCAGGGCTTCAAGGGCGGCCTCGGCCCGCTGGCCGGCTCGTTCGGCGTCGGCGTTTAATTCACACGGAAAGGACTCTTGATCATGCCTGTATTTTCGATCACTGGCGACGTCGATCCCTTCCTGCATGTTTCGATGCGGCAGGGTGAAAAAATCTACTGCGAATCGGACGCGATGGTGATGATGGAAGCCGCGCTCGATTTGAAGGGCAAGATCACCGGCGGCATCGGCGCGGCCATCATGCGCCGCTTTGCCAACGGCGAGTCCTTCTTCCAGCAGCACATCGAGGCGGTGCGCGGCGACGGCGATTGTTTGCTGGCGCCGACCCTGCCCGGTGCGATGCAGATTCTGGATGTGGGCAATCAGCAGTACATGCTGAGCGACGGCGCCTTTGTCGCCGCCACCTCCAGCGTCGAGCTGAAGGTGCGCACGCAAAGCCTCGGCAATGCGTTGTTCGCCCAGAGCGGCGGCTTCTTCATCACCGAGACCAGCGGTGTGGGCCAGGTGGCGGTGTCCGGCTTCGGCGGGATCTCGCAGCTGGAGGTGGAGCCGGGCCGCGACGTCATTATCGATAACTCGCACGTGGTGGCGTGGGATAGCGCGTTGCGCTACGAAATCTCGGTCACCACGGGCGGCAACAGCGGCTTCCTCAGCAATCTGGTGAACAGCCAGACCAGCGGCGAGGGCATGGTGCTGCGTTTCTCGGGCAAGGGCAAAGTCCTGATCTGCTCGCGCAACAGCACTTCGTTCCAGGCTTGGTTGCTGCGTCAATCCGCGCAATAAGGAGTAGCTATGTCAGTTAATTTGAGCAAGGGCCAGAAGATCTCGCTGGAGAAGGAAGCCGGCGGCGCGCTGGGCCGCGTGACCATGGGCCTGGGCTGGGACGCCATCAAGACCAAGGGTTTCCTCGGCTTCGGCAGCAAGACCGAAGCGGTCGATCTGGACGCCTCGTGCGTACTGTTCGACGAAGGCCATCGTCCGGTGGATGTGATTTTCTTCCGCCAGCTGAAGAGCAAGGATGGCAGCGTGGTCCACACCGGCGACAACCGCACCGGCGCCGGCGATGGCGATGATGAGCAGATCAATGTCGACCTGAACGCGGTGCCGTCGCACATCAAGAGCCTGGTGTTCACGGTGAACAGCTTCACCGGCCAGACGTTCGCGCAGGTGGAGAATGCCTATTGCCGCTTGCTGGACGCGGCCAACGGCAAGGAAGTGGCGCGCTTCAACCTGTCGGTGCAGGGGCCGCATTCGGCGCAGATCATGGCCAAGGTTTATCGCCACAATGGCGAGTGGAAGATGCACGCGATCGGCGAGAACGGCAACGGCCGCACCTTTGACGATCTGCTGCCGCAGATAGCCACCCACCTGTAAAACCAAGTTTCGCGCTGTGTGTTCTTTTGCGGAGTACTGTACCGGCAGTACTCCGCTTTTTTTCGTCAGAACGAGTGACGGATGCCCAGGCTGAGCATGGTGGTGCGGGCGTCGATGTTCTGGCCGGCGCCGGAGAACAGCGGCACTTCCTGCGTGCCCAGCGGGATCAGGATGGAGCCGGGGCCGCCAGCCAGCGGCAGCGGCGTGGCGCTGCTGACGACCACGTTGCCGCGCGTGTCCTTGATGCCGCCAAAGCGCGAGTACAGGGCGGTGCGCTTGGAGAAGTTGTAGTCCACGCCCAGCATCAGGCCACGGTCCTTGCCCTTGGTGTAGTTGGTGAAGTGGGTGTGGAGGAAGGCCGCGGTCAGGTCGAACGCGCCCACCGCCTGCTTGAGGGTGGCGGTCCAGGTGCGCACTTCCGGATCGGTATTGCCGCGCAGCGAAAACTGGGCGTTGTGGCCGGCCACCGCCACCGTGGTGCCGGTGCCCGGGAAGGTGTACTTGGCCGCCGCCATGTAGGAGGTGAAGCGCTCGCCGAAGAACAGCGGCACCAGCGTGGTGCCCGACACAACGCCGATCGGCACGCCGTCGAAGTTGTTGCGATGGTAGGACGTCAGCGCGACCAGATTATCGGTGCGGTAGGCGAACATGGCGCCGACGGTCTTGCCGCGGCCGCTGGCGGTTTCGGCGCCGGCGGTCAGGCCGCCGACGATCTGGCCGGTGGTGCCGCTGGCCACTGGCGTCGACGAGGTCGCGACCGAGCGCGCCGCGCTGATGCCGTTGCCGATGCCGGAGTTGGTGGCGTAGGAGGCGATGGCGGTCCACGGGCCTTGCTTGATGGCGTAGCTGATCTGGTTGTCCTGCCAGGTCTGCACGGTGTTGACCACCAGGCCGGCGGCCAGCAGGTCGGTGCTGCCGATGGCTTCCGGCGTCACCAGGTAGTAGGAGATCAGCATCGGGCTGGCCTGGCGGCCCAGCTTGATCTCGCCGCCCGGCGTGGTCAGGCCGACGTAGGCCTGGCGGCCGAACAGGCGGTTGTCGTTGGCGAGGCCGCCGTTGTCGATGGTCACGCCGCCTTCCAGCACGAACAGGCCGCGATAGCCGCCGCCGAGGTCTTCCACGCCCTTGAAGCCGATATTGCTCTGGCGCGTATGCGATGGGGTCAGGCGGGTGGTGATGGTGGCGGGCGCCGCCAGGCGATTCGGCACCGGGACGCCGCCGCTGACACCGAACAGGGTGCCCTGGACATTGCCTTCGCCTTTGTCAACACGGTCGAGGCCTACATCGAGCGTGCCGTAGATGGTGACAGAGGATTGCGCGCTAGCGTGGCCGGCAAGCAGGGCAAGCGCGGACAGGCACGCTGCGTAGGCGGCAGTTCTCTTCATGTGGTTGTCTCCGTTGTTGTGTAGTAACTCGACTCTAGCGCAGCGGACTTGAATTAGCACGAGTGTTCAGCTGAATGCGTGGCTGAAAAAACACACTTGCAAATTTGTACGTGTACTAGCGTTTTGCTAGTCAGCGTGCGGAAATTTCAGCCGTGCGGCACAATGCGCGTTTGGTCAACGCGGCAGGGATGGCTTATGCAGGGCAGCACGCGCGCGCCGGTCGACAGCAAGTGGATCGCCTTGCTGGTGGCGGGCGCTTTCTTCATGGAGAATCTGGACGGCACGGTCATCACCACGGCGGTGCCGGAGATGGCGCGCTCGTTTGGCGTGGCGCCGCTGGCGCTCAACATCGGCGTTAGCGCTTACCTGCTGACGCTGGGCGTGTTCATCCCGATTAGCGGCTGGGTAGCCGAGCGTTTTGGCGCGCGCCGCGTGTTTGCCGCCGCGCTGGCCATCTTCACGCTGGCGTCGGTGTTGTGCGGCATGGCGCATAGCCTGGGCGAGTTTGTCTGGCTGCGCGTGCTGCAGGGCGCGGGCGGGGCGATGATGGTGCCGGTCGGCCGTCTGGTGGTGCTGAACAGCACGCCCAAGGACAAGCTGATCGCGGTGATCGCCACGCTGACCTGGCCGGCGCTGGTGGCGCCGGTGCTGGGACCGCCGGTGGGCGGCTTCATCACCAGCTATGCCTCGTGGCGCTGGATTTTTTATCTCAACCTGCCGCTGGGCCTGGTGGCCCTGGCGCTGGCATGGTGGCTGATCCCCGACCGGCGCGTGGCCGGCAAGCGGCCGTTCGACTGGCCCGGCTTCCTGTTGAGCGGCAGCGCCTTGCTGCTGCTGACGTGGGGCGCGGAAGTGATCGGCGGCCAGAACCCGGACTGGAACGAGGCCGGCGCCTGCCTCATGCTGGGCGTGTTGCTATTGGCCGCGCTGGGCTGGCACCTGAAGCGCGCCGCCCATCCGCTGATCGATTTGTCCTCGTTTGCGATACCCACGTTCACCATCACCATCGTCGGCGGTTCGCTGTTCCGCATGGCGATCGGCGCCGTGCCTTTCCTGCTGCCGCTGATGTTCCAGCTCGGCTTCGGGCTGGATGCGTTTCACGCCGGCCTGCTGGTTATCGCCGTGTTTGCCGGCAACCTGATGATGAAGCCGGCCACCACGCCCATCTTGCGCCGCTTTGGCTTCAAGCCGGTGATTCTGGCGAACGGCCTGGCCAACGTCGGCGCGCTGGCGGCCTGTTCCTGGCTGACGCCTGCCACGCCGGTCTGGCTGATCGCGCTTGTGCTGTTCATCGGCGGCCTGACGCGCTCGATGCAGTTCAGCGCATTGAACACCATCGCCTTTGCCGACGTGCCGCAGCCGCGCATGGCGGCGGCCAACACCCTGTTCAGCACGGCGTTTCAGGTGGCGCTGGGTCTCGGCGTGGCGCTGGGCGCGGGCGGCGTGCGCCTAGGTCACTGGAGCGCGCAGCAGCTGGGCATCGGCCACTGGCCCGCCATCGAATACCGGCTGGCCTTCCTGCTGGTGGCGCTGGTCAGTCTGCTGGGTTTGACCGATGCCTTGCGGCTTGCCAGCAACGCCGGCGAGCAAGTTGCCAAGGGCGCGGCCCGTTAGCGCTATAATGTTTCCATGGAAAAACTAAAAGACTTCTCGCACATCGTTACCCAAGCTTCTCGCGGGGAGCTGGTCTTTCCCACCAGTGTGAACGCGGCGCTGCGCCTGCAGCTGGCGCTGGCCGATCCCGATTGCGAGATGGAGGACGTGATCCGCAAGGTGCTGGGCGAGCCTTTGCTGGCGGCGCGCACGGTGGCGCTGGCCAACGCGGCCGTGTTCAACCGCAGCGGCGTGCCGGTGACCAGTGTGCGGGCAGCGGTGCACAGGGTAGGGTATCGCAATCTGTATTCGATGGCGGCGGCCATGGTGGTGCGCCAGTTCGGCGCCCGTATCCGCGACGAACGCTTGCGCAGGCAGGCCGACCAGCTGTGGCGCCATTCGGCCCATGTGGCGGCGCTGGCCCATGTCATCGGCCGCAAGCTGACCGCCACCGATCCCGATACCGCGCTGTTTGCCGGCATCGTGCATGAGGCCGGCGGCTTTTACCTGCTGTCGCGCGCCGACGAGATGCCGGGCCTGCTGGACGATCCGGCCGAGTGGCTGGGCGCGGCGCAGGAAATCATTTCGCGCGAGGTGATGGCGAAGATGGCCATTCCCGAACCGGTCAGCCAGGCCGTCGTCTCGCTGCGCGGCGCCACGCTGACGCCGCCGCCGCTGGGCTTGCGCGACACGCTGCTGCTGGCCAAGCGGCTGGCGCCGGTGCGCTCGCCGCTGGCGGCAGGGCAGGACAATCCGTCGCTGGCCGGCTTCATCGACGATAACGCGCTGCTCGACCAGATCCTGATGGAATCCGCGGACGAGGCCGCCTCCATGAGCGCCGCTTTGTTGGTTTAAGCGGCCAAGTGTGGCAAAAATGATGTTGAATTCACACCGGCGGCCCCCTATCTGGCAATATGCGCAACGCTTGGCACGCCAATGCGTGTATCCTTATAGTCGTCATACAACAGCAGAACAGCCATGAATCAGATCGCAACACCGGCCGCCGTCGCCCCGCCCAAGAAGAAGCACCGCAACCTCGCCCAGGGCGTGGTGGAGAGCTTTACCAACAGCATTCAGGCCGGCGCGCTGAAACCGGGCGAGAAACTGCCGACCGAGTCCGTGATCATGGAAATGCACGGCGTCAGCCGCACCGTGGTGCGCGAGGCCATCTCGCACCTGCAGGCCGCCGGGCTGGTGCAAACCCGCCACGGTATCGGCACCTTTGTGCTGGAACCGCAGCCGGCCAATATCTTCTCGTCCGACACCATCCGTACCATCGGCGATGTGCTGGCCATCCTGGAGCTGCGCATCAGCCTGGAGACGGAAGCCGCCTGGCTGGCCGCCAGCCGCCGCACCGACGAGCAGGTGGAGCAGATGGACGCCGCGCTCAAGCGCATCGTCGCCGCGCAAAACCGCCAGGGCGCGGTGGAGTCGGACAAGGCCTTCCACCTGCTGATCGCGCAGGCCACCGGCAACCGCTATTTCGTCGATATCCTGAGCGACCTCGGCAACACCATCATCCCGCGCGCGCGGCTGGATTCGGCGCAGCTGGCGCATGACGACCCGGTCGCCTACCAGGAACGCGTCAACCGCGAACATGATGATATTTACAACGCCATCCTGCGCAAGGATGCGGAGGCGGCGCGCGCCGCCATGCGCACCCACCTGAGCAACAGCCGCGAACGCCTGCGCCGCGCCCAGCAGGAAGCAGGCGCCTGACGTCGTTCCCGCCAGCGCGGGAATGACGGATAACCGCAACGGTTGAGGCTAAATCACTTGCTTCCATTCGCAACTGGTTGTACGATGTCATACAACACGACACGAAATCTCAACCTTATCCTCACCGACGTCAATATTGGAGACCTTAATGCAACCGAATGACCTGAAAAAAATCCTTTCTTCCGGCCTGCTGTCCTTCCCGATCACCGACTTTGACGCCGAAGGCAACTTCCGCAAGTCGACCTACATTGAACGTCTGGAATGGCTGGCGCCCTACGGCGCCAGCGCCCTGTTTGCCGCTGGCGGCACCGGCGAGTTCTTCTCGCTGACGCCACAGGAATACCCCGAGATCATCAAGACCGCGGTCGATACCTGCCGCGGCCAGGTGCCGATCCTGGCCGGCGTGGGCGGCCCGACCCGCGTGGCTGCCGCCTACGCCAGGGAAGCCGAGAAAGCCGGCGCGCAAGGCCTGCTGCTGCTGCCGCACTACCTGACCGAGGCGTCGCAGGATGGCCTGATCGCCCACGTGCAAGAGGTCTGCAAAGCCACCAACCTGGGCGTGGTGGTCTACAACCGCGCCAACTGCCGCCTGAGCCCGGCCTCGCTGGCCATCCTGGCCGACCGCTGCCCGAACCTGATCGGCTTCAAGGACGGCATCGGCGACATCGAACTGATGGTGTCGATCTGGCGCAAACTGGGCGACCGCTTCAGCTACCTGGGCGGCCTGCCGACCGCCGAAGTGTACGCCGCCGCCTACAAGGCACTGGGCACGCCGGTTTATTCGTCGGCCGTGTTCAACTTCATGCCGAAGCTGGCAATGAACTTCTACCACGCGGTGGCATCGGACAACCATGCCGAGCAGAACCGCATGATCGACGAGTTCTTCCTGCCATACCTGGAGATTCGCAACCGCAAGGCCGGCTACGCCGTGTCGATCGTCAAGGCGGGCGCCAAGCTGGCTGGCCACGATGCCGGCCCGGTCCGCGCACCGTTGACCGACCTGACCGTCGAAGAAATGGATATGCTTCATAAGCTGATGCTCAAGCAAGGCGCTCAATAATCGGTTAAGCTATTAGTTGAATCGAAAAACAAATTCAAGCGCGGCTTCGACCGCGCTTTTCACACATTAAGGAGCCAAAAATGCAAGTAGCAGGAGAAATGATCATTGGTCGTACCGCCTTCGTGGGCAAGGAAGGTACGGTTAAGGCCGTCGATCCGTCGCGCAACGTGGAAATCGAGCCGGCGTTCGGTCTGGCCAGCACCGCCGACCTGCAGCGTGCGGCCGAACTGGCCAATGCGGCTTTCGACGTGTACCGCGCCACCGGCCTGGAACAGCGCGCCAAATTCCTGGAAACCATCGCCGACCGCATCATGGATCTGGGCCCGGCCCTGATCGAGCGCGCCATGCAGGAAACCGGTCTGCCGCAAGCCCGCCTCGAAGGCGAGCGTGGCCGTACCTGCGGCCAGCTGCGCCTGTTCGCGAAAGTGGTGCGCGACGGCCGCTTCCAGACCGCCACCCTGGACAGCGCCATGCCGGAGCGCGCGCCGGCGCCGCGTCCTGACCTGCGCCTGCGCAAGATCGGCCTCGGCCCTGTGGCCGTGTTCGGCGCTTCGAACTTCCCGCTGGCGTTCTCGGTGGCTGGCGGCGATACCGCCTCGGCCCTGGCGGCCGGCTGCCCGGTGATCGTCAAGGCGCACTCGGCTCACCTCGGCACCTCGGAACTGGTCGGCAAGGCAGTGGCCAAGGCGGTTGAAGAGTGCGGCCTGCCGGAAGGCGTGTTCTCGATGCTGATCGGCTCGGGCCAGACCATCGGCCAGAATCTGGTGGCGCATCCGTACATCAAGGCTGTCGGCTTCACCGGCTCGCGCGCCGGCGGCGTGGCGCTGATGCACACCGCCGCTGCACGCAAGGAACCTATCCCTGTGTACGCAGAGATGAGCTCGATCAACCCTGTGTTCCTGCTGCCGGGCGCGCTGGACAATCCTAAGCTGCCGCAAGCGTTTGCCGATTCGCTGACCCTGGGTTCGGGCCAGTTCTGTACCAACCCGGGCCTGCTGATCGGCCTGAAGTCGGACAAGCTGCAAGCCTTCGTCGACGCTGCCGCCGGCACCATCGGCGCCAAGCCGGCCACCACCATGCTGACCCCGGGCATCCACAAAGCCTACACCAGCGGCGTCAAAGGCCTGGCTGGCGTGGAAGGCGTGAAGCAGGTTGCCGCCGGCCAGACCAACGATCTGCCATGCGGTGCACAGGCGTTCCTGTACCAGGTTGAAGCCAAGCGCTTCCTGACCGATCCTGCGCTGGAAGGCGAAATCTTTGGCCCGACCTCGCTGCTGGTTGTCGCCGAAAACGAAGAAGAACTGCTGGCCGTGGCCGAGCATCTGGAAGGCCAGCTGACCGGCGCCGTGCACGCCACCGCCGACGACAAGGCGCTGGCCGCCAAGCTGCTGCCTATCCTGGAGCGCAAAGTGGGCCGCATCCTGTTCAACGGCTTCGGCACCGGTGTGGAAGTGGCGCACGCCATGGTTCACGGCGGCCCGTTCCCGTCGACCTCGGACAGCCGCACCACTTCGGTGGGCGCGTCGGCTATCGACCGCTTCCTGCGTCCAGTGTCATACCAGGACGTGCCGGCTTACCTGCTGCCGGAATCGCTGCAAGACGCCAACCCACAGAAGATCCCGCGTGTAGTGAACGGCGATCTGGTATGGAACGGGTAAACGGCGTTCAATGCACGGTGGGCGAAAGCCCAACGTGGAGCGCGGCCGCAGGCGCCTGGTACTGGGTCGATATTCCTGCCCGCCGCGTGTGGCGCATGGATGCGTCGACCGGCGCCACCCGCTATTGGGACAACGCCGAAATGGTCGCCTGCGTGGCGGCCAAGGCTGGCGGCGGCCTGATTGCGGGCATGGAGACCGGTATCTTCAGCCTGGAGCTGGGCGCGGGCCAACACGCGGCTGCGCTCAAGCTGGCGGCGCCGGCTTCCGGGCTGGGTGAAGGCATGCGCTTCAACGATGGCCGCTGCGATCGTCAGGGCCGCTTCTGGTCCGGCACCATGTTCATGGATATGAGCGCGGCGCGCGCGGTAGGGCAGCTGTATCGCTACGATGCGGGGCGCGCCATCTCGGCGCCGTTCGTGTCCGAGCTGCTGACGCAGAACGGCACGGCGTTTTCGCCGGACGGCCGCACCATGTACCTGTCGGATTCGCATCCGCAGCGGCGCATGGTGTGGGCCTTCGATTACGACATCGACGATGGCGTGCCAAGCAACCGCCGCGTGTTTGCCGACATGAGTGCCGAAACCGGCCGTCCGGACGGCGCAGCGGTGGATGCCGACGGCTGCTACTGGGTATGCGGCAACGACGGCGGCTACATCGCCCGCTTTACGCCGCAGGGCAAACTGGATCGCCGCGTCGAGGTGCCGATGTTGAAGCCATCCATGTGCGCCTTTGGCGGCAGGGATCTGGACACGCTGCTGGTCACTTCCATCGTCTCCGGCAAGCCGGAGGATGCTGAGTGGGGCGGCTCGGTCGTGATGCTGCGGCCCGGCGTCAAAGGCGTTGCTGAAACGCCGTTTGGAGCATGATCATGGGGCGGATACTGTTGCGGTGTCTGCCCTTGTTGTTTGCGGCCTTGCTGGCCGCCTGCGCGACCACTCCGCGCGAATATACGAATCCCATTATTCACGCCGACTATTCCGATCCCGATGCGATCCGCGTCGGCGATCAGTACTATCTCGTTTCCTCAAGCTTTAACAACGCCCCGGGTCTGCCGCTGTTGCAGTCGCCGGACCTCGTCAACTGGACGCTGGTCGGCCATGCCTTGCCGCAGTTGGTGCCGGCCGACGTCTTTGCCCGGCCTCAGCACGGCAAGGGCGTATGGGCGCCATGCCTGCGCTACCACGACGGCAAATTCTGGATCTTCTATCCCGATCCGGATTTCGGCATCTACGTCATGACGGCGAAAGACTTCGCCGGTCCGTGGAGCGCGCCACATCTGCTGGCAGCCGGCAAAGGCCTGATCGATCCGACGCCGTTGTGGGACGATGACGGCCAGGCCTACCTGCTGCACGCATGGGCCAAGAGCCGCGCCGGTTTTGCCAACGTGCTGACCCTGCGCCGCATGGCGCCGGACGCCAGCCGCCTGCTGGACGACAAAGGCACAGTCATCATCGATGGCAACAAGCTGCCCAGGTACACCACGCTGGAAGGCCCCAAGTTCTACAAGCGTGACGGCTACTACTACGTGCTGGCGCCAGCCGGCGGCGTGGAATACGGCTGGCAGTCGGCCTTCCGTTCGCGCAGCATCGACGGACCGTATGAAGACCGCATCGTCATGGCGCAGGGTAGCTCGCCGGTGAACGGTCCGCATCAGGGCGCGTGGGTGCAGACGCCGCAAGGTGAAGACTGGTTCATTCATTTCCAGGACAAGCGCGCATATGGCCGCGTGGTGCATTTGCAGCCGATGATCTGGCGCGACGGCTGGCCGCTGATCGGCAAAGACGTCGGCAGCGCTGCCGGCGAGCCGGTGCTGCGTTACCGCATGCCGGTGGTGGGCCATGCTGTCGCCGCGCCGCCGGCCAGCGATGAATTCAACGGTGCCACGCTCGGCCTGCAATGGCAGTGGAATGCGAACTGGCAGCCGTCCTGGTACGCGCTGGGCGAGGGCCGCTTGCGCCTGTACGCGCAGCCGCGTGCGGGCAACCTGTGGGACGTGCCGTCGCTGCTGCTGCAAAAGCTGCCATCCGAAACCTTCACCGTCACCACCAGGCTGGATGCCTCCGGACTGGCCGACAGCGGCGTGGCCGGCCTGGTGATGTACGGCGCCGACTACGCGTGGCTGGGCACGCGCCGTAGCGACGGCCGCACGCAGCTGGCGCTGGTCAGCTGCTACAAGGCCGACGCGCAATGCCACGAGCAGCAAGAGGCGGGCGTTGAGCTGCCATCCCCGCAAGTGTGGCTGCGCATGCAGGTACTGGCCGGCGGCGTCACGCAATTCTCGTACAGCGTGGATGGCGCGAAGTACACGCCGATCGGCGCGCAATTCACCGCCAAAATGGGGCGCTGGGTCGGCGCCCAGATGGGCCTCTTCAGCGCCGGCCCCACCGGCCACGCCGACATCGACTACTTCCGCGTCAGCCCCTGATCCGTTTGGCCTACATCAAACGAGCCCGCCAAACTCGCGCAGTAAAATGGCCACTCACCATGCGGAGGTGTGCCATGAAAAGAAGCATGACAGTAACAATGTCCCCGGAGATAGACGATATGCTGACGATGATGGCTTGCGCCAGAGGTATCAGCAAAGGCGAGCTGATGCGGAGAGCCTTTTACCTGATGAAAGCGGGCTACGACGAAGCGCAGAAATGTGACGGTTCCTCACTTGGCTTCGTCAAGCGCTTGCCCGACAATACGCTGAAAGCAACCGGAGTGGTGAAAGGGCTGTGATGGATGCCGGCGCCGAGGAAGAGCTGGACGTCACAGTATTGTCGCATAATGATGTCGACGTTACTGAACGTGACCGGCTATTGTTGGCGAAGCAGATACCGCAGGGCTTAGCCCTGCTCGCTAGCTGCGCCATGGTCGGTTATGCCTGCTATCCAGATAATCATGCGCTGGTCCAAATATTTGAGCTGGTGAAAATTGGATTGTTCCCGTTGGTTACGTTGGTGATTTCGTTTTACTTCACCAGCGGGACGAGGAAGTGATCACTGCTTCTTCAGGATCATCTTGAATTGGGTGATCCATTTGTCTTTGACGTACATTTCGCTGAACGCTTCGTAGGAGTTGGCGTTCACGGTCCATTGCACGCGGTAGGGCAGGACCATGTTGCCGTTGATGTACTGCGCCTCCGGAAATTCCAGCCCCGTCGCCGTCGGCTTCATGGTGCCGCGGCTGAAACCTCCGCCGTTTTCCACGTACAGATAGCTCACCACCTTGGCCGCCGAATCGTAGTGGTAGATGGTCTCGCCCACGTAGTCCGGCTTGCCCGGCGTGCGCACGGTGTGAACGTCGCGCAGTGCGTGACCGTCGAGTATCCATGAGTAGCAATGCTCGTCGGTCTGCTTCCCGTCCGCGAATTCGCCCTTCCAGCAATGTCCCGCTAAAAACGCCATCGGCTTGAGCGCTTCCGCCGGTGCGGCTTGCGCGGCGGTGGAGGACAGCAGCAACAGCATGAGCAGTGGACGCATGGCAGATCTCCCGGTCAGAATCCGGCCAGTATATGTCAACGCCCACGCTATGCGGTTGCGCCGATGCGACGCCGCGTCAGGTCGACAGCACGGTGTTGTGCATTTTGCCGCCGATGGTGACGTTCTTCAGCGTCAGGCCGCGGACGTTGTACAGATACCATGGCGCTGCCGCGTTCACCGGCGTGCCGAAATCGCAGTCGCCGATCGATACATTCGTCACCGGCAGCACCGGTGGCACCGGCAGCGGGCCGTTGTAGTCCGAAGCCACCGGTCCAAGAATCACGATCGCCTGGTAGCACGACGCGGTCTTGCCATCCTTTGTCACGTTGCTGGCCTTGATGTTGGAGATCTGGATGTTGTCCACCACCGGCGGGCGCGTACGCACGTTGTCGCTGATCGGCGCGTAGTCGCAATCGAAGGTGACGATGGCGCCTGCCGCCGTGGCCACGGTCTTGGACTGGATCGGCGAGCCAGGCAGCGAGGCGTAGAACGACGGCGAGATTTGCACGCCGTTCGGCACCGTGCAATCGCGCACGTAGAAATTGCGCAGGTAGCCGCCGCGATTCATGTTGGTTTTCATGCGGATCGCGGTGTTGAGCGGGTTGGTTTTCCAGTTGGCGTTTTCAAACACCAGCTTTTGCGCGAACACGTTCTGGATGCCGCCCGCCATCTCGCTGCCCAGCGTCACGCCGCCGTGCCCACTGTGCATGATGCAGTTCTGGATGACGATGTTCTGCGATGGCCCGTATTGCGTGTCCAGATCCTTGCCGGCCTTGATGGCGATGCAGTCGTCGCCGGTGTCGAAGGTGCAGCCGTCCACCAGCACGTGATCGCAGGCTTCCGGATCGAAGCCGTCGCTGTTGGGGCCATGGCTGTGCATCTCCACATTGCGGATCACCAGGTTGCGGCAGTGGACCGGATGGTGTTGCCAGAACGGCGTGTTCTGCACGCGGTAGCCTTGCAGCAGTACGTTGGTGCAGCCGATCAACTGGATCATGGGCGCGCGCAGGTAATGGCCGACGCCGAAGATACGCTTCGGCAGCGGCACGCCGGCTTCCGACAGCGCCGGCAAATACGACGCATCGGCGCGCCATTTATTGCCTTCGCCCTGAATCAGCACGCGTTCCGCCTCAGTCAGGGCCGGCGCCACGGTGGCCAGCGATTCGGGGTTCAGCGGATTGGCGGTGTTCTCCGACATTTTGCCGGTCTTGAAGTTGGGCGTGGTGCCCTGGCCGATGGAATTGATGGTTTTCTGCTTGCCCTTCCAGGTCCACCAGCAATCGCCGGCATCGTTGAACGGCACGCCGCCCTGGCCGTCGAGGATCGCGGTCCAGTCGTCGCCGGTCAGGGCGATGTTGTCCTGGCCGTAGGCGTACACCATCGGCGAGTAGTTCAGGCAGTCGTTGCTCTGCCAGCGCGAGATGGTCAGCTTGCCGTGCTTGCCGCAGTCGATGTCGCCGTACTTGGCGAAGTCCGCCGGGTTGTGGCTGAAATAGACGTGCGCGCCTTTGCTCAGGTGGACGTTCACATTCGACAGCAGCACGATAGGGCCGGCCACCAGCCAGTCGCCGGCCGGGATCAGCACGCGGCCGCCGCCTGCATCATGGCAGGCCTGGATGGCGGCCTTGATGGCGGCGTAGCAGTCGAAAGATCCGGCGGCCGGCGTGCCGATGTCCTCCTGATCCTCGTGCGAGACCCATGCTTTCACGTTTACCAGCTTGCAGGGCGCGGCGCCGTAAGAAGTGATGTTGAAATCCTGCTTGCGGAACTTGGGCGGCTTCGATACGTGGTCGATGATAGCTTGCGCTTGCAGCCATGGATCCGGCGCGGTGGCGGCAATGGCGGGAAGGCTGAGCGGCAAGCCCGCTGCCGGCAAGGCTTTCATCAGCTTGCGGCGCTGGTTGTTGATGGTCATGCTGTAGTCCTTATTCATCTGCATTGTTGAACTCACCGAGGAAGACGTCGGCCGGCGATGGAGGTGCGGTATAACCGAGATCCTTGATCGGATCGATGCCGGCTTTAATCAGGTTGTTCCAGTGGTCGTCCGAGTTGTACTGCGCCGGGCGATAGGAGATGACGCCTTTCTTGTTCCAGTCGGACCAGGGATGCTGTTTGTTGATGTGCGCGCCGATGCGCGAATTCAGCACCACCATCTTGCCGACCGCTTCCAGCGACGCGCGCGCCACGGTGCCGGTGGGTGCCGTGTAGCCGTTGGCGGGGCCGTAGGTGCAGCTGTAGCCTTCCACCGCCAGCGGCGCGTAAGGCGTGCAGCGCGCGCTGCGGAACCACTGGCGCAGCAGGTAGAAGTTGCCCGTCTTCGCGCCTTCATGCGTGAAGCGCACGGTGTCGAAGACGAAGCCGTATCTGGTTTTGACGTGCGTATCCGGCGCGGCGACGTAGGAGACGCCACGGTCGCCCAGCGTGCGGATTTCGCTTTGGTAGAAATAGGCGGTGCTGTCGCCGAAGATGAAATCGACGTCGCCTTCGATATATGATTTGTTGAAGAAGCTGCGCACGGTGCTGCCGGGCTGCGGCGACTTCAAATAAAGGGTGTCCTGGAAGCCGATCAGGCGGATGTTTTCGAATTGCGCCTTGTCGGCGCCGTCCACGCTCAGCGCGATTGCCTGATGGTGGATGTTGTTGATGTTGGGGAGCGCTTCGGCGCGGGCGTTGCCGGTGTCCTTGTTATAGCCGTTTTCAAACATGATGTTACGAGCCTGGAAGCCGTTGTTCTGAGCCCAGACGGTTTGCGTGCCGAAGGTGCCGATCTGCGGGCGGTCCTTGATGGTGGCGTACATGGCTTGCACCGCCGGCGCAGCCTTGGCGAATTGCACGCCGTATTGCGCAGCGTAGGCCGCGCCGGTGATGGACGCATCGAGTTTTGCGGTGATGCGCGTGGCCGCTGCATCCTTGCCTTCGCCGTAAAGCGTGATTGGCGCGGCGCTAGCTGGAATGTAAACCAGCTCCGGATACACGCCCGGCTTCACCAGCATGTACAGGCGCTTGCCGGTACTGTCCAGCACCGCGCGGCTGACTGCTTCCTGCACCGTGTTGAAGGTGTGGACACCGTCGGCATGAGCGGTCCTGTCGACGATGTAGTCAGGCGTGAAGGCCGCGCCCTTGGCCAGCGGATCGGATAGCGGATCCCACGGATCGACGGTTTCCTTGCCGGCGGCGCCGACATATTTCAGAACCTCGCTATACGCGTATTGCTTCGCTTGTTCCAGCGTGAGCTGCGGACGCATGCTGATTGTCGTGTCAGGGAAGGGCGCGAAGCGGTTGGCGCAGGTGCTGGCGTCGGTGTCGTTGATCGCGTCGCCGGACAAGCTGGCGAATTCGATCTTGCGGTCCGCCTTGCCGGCGATGCTGACGTTGCGCAGTCTGGCCTGTACCGGGCGCTGTTCGTCGTAGCCTTGCACGCTTACGCGGCCCGGCGTGACGCTGTGCACGTCGTCGAAGGCGATGTTGGTGTAGACCGGCACCAGTGCGCCTTCGGCTTTGCCATCGTAGCGGGCACCGATGTCGATCGGCGTCTTCACGTTGCGCAGGCAGACGTTGCGATAGCTGACCTGATCCACCACACCGCCGCGTGAGACATCGCTTTTGATGCGCAACCCAGAGGTGGTGCCGTCCATGCTCAGGTCTTCCACCAGCACGCGCCGCACGCCGCCATTGGTCTCGCTGCCGATGGACATGCCATGGCCGCTGTAGAAGCGGTTGTGCAGCACGGAGATATTCTCGGTCGCGCCGTTATTGCCGGCCTTGATGGCGACGTTGTCGTCGCCGGTGCGAATCTGGCTGTGAGCGATGGTGACGTTGCGCGAGGAGATGGGATCGATGCCGTCGGTATTGCGTGCGGTGGCCGGCGTATCGATGCGTATGCCCCATGCGGTGAAGCCATCCACCTTGTTCAGCGTGACGTGGAAGTTGGGCGAATTGCGCAGGGTGATTTTGTGCAGCGTGATGTCCTGCGCGTTGCTCACTTCGATCAGGCGCGGCACGTTCTGGCGCGCGTCTTCCTTTTGCGCACGGCGGGCCAGCTGCCACCAGGATTCCGTGCCGCCTTCGATCACGCGGCCGCCCTGGCCGTCGATGCTGCCTTCGCCGTAGATGCCGCTGGACCTGGCGTTGTCGATGGTGATGAAGGGTTTGCAGCCGCGTCCCAGCTTGTCGATGGTGCCGCAGGTGTTGGCGCCTCGGTCGTACAGGCTGGGATTGAGGCTGGCTTGCAGCACGGCGCCTGCGTCGATCAGCAGGCTGACGCCGCTGCGCAGCTTGAGCGGGCCGGAGACAAAGCTGCCGGTCAGCTGCACGGCGCGGCCGGCAGGACATTGGTCGATGGCGGACTGGATGCGCGCAGTGTCATCGTTGCCCGCCGCCGCAGTGGTCAGCACGGTGCAGGACGGCGGCGCGACAGGTTCGGTGACTTTGCGCGTGTCCTGTGCGTGCGCGGCCCCGCTGGCCAGCAGACCGGCGGCGATCAGCAGTGCCGGTAGCCGGGCGAGGCTGCGCGGCGGGGTCATTGTTCGCTCTCCGGCTTGAACTGGCTGGCCACTTCCGGCACTGCGCGCTTGATTTCTTCCATCACCATGCGCGAGAAATAGGCCGCGCCTTTGGCGCCGACGTGGGTGCGGTCGAAGGCGGTTTTGGCGGCGCCTGCCACCTCCACTTTGCCGGCGGCTGGCGCGGCGCCGTAGTCGGCCGGACGTGGCGCCATGGCCAGCGTGTCCGCCTCGTCCTGGCCCATGGCCTGCACGGCGGCATGGCTCTCCGCATTGAGGTCCAGTAGTGGCGTTTTCTGCGCGGCGGCGGTGGCGCGGATCACGTCCGCCCACGGTTCGAGGTTGTTCTCCAATACGCCATCTTTAAACGTGCGTCGCGTTAGCGGCGTGACCAGCACCGGCACGCCGCCCAGCGCTTTCACTTCCTGCGCATATCGTGCCATGTTGACTGGGAATTCGGTTTTCAAGTCGGTCGAGCGTCCGGGTTTGCCCGGCTGGTCGTTGTGACCGAACTGGATCAGCACATAGGTGGCGCGATACGCGGCCGATCCGCGCAGCAGGCCTTCGACTTCATCCCAGCGGCCCTCGGCGCGGAAGCTGCCGGAGCTGCGGCCGCCTTTCGCCAGGTTGATGCAGGTGTTGGCGCGGTTGACGCGCGCACAGAACGCGTCGCCGTAGCCGCTGGTGTTGGCCATGGTGGAATCGCCGACCAGAATAAAGCGGATAGGCTTGTCGGCCGCATGCGCGCCGCCGGCCAGCAAGGACGTTGCGGCAGCAAGACAGGTAATCAGGGTTTTCATGATGAGGTCCCGGCAAAAAAATGGCGCCGGCCGTGGTTCCGGTCCGGCGCCCATACTCAGGCGGATCAGAAGTTATAGGTCACACGCACATTGTACGCACGGCCGATCGGGCTGGACGCGCTGCTCAGGTAACCAAAGCTATACAGGCTGCTGTTGGTCGCTGGAGGCGGCGCGTTGAGCAGGTTGGTGATGCCAGCGACCACCTGCATGTTCTTGAAGCCGTTGTACGTTGCGGTGTAGTTCCACTGCTTGTACGAGTTGATGTTGCGCCAGTACTGCTTGGCCACCAGATTCTGGTCGGTGTACTTGGAGTTGTAGTTCTGGCTCAGCTGCATGTTCCAGTTACCCTTGGCCCAGTTCAGCTTAGCGGTGTGCTTCCAGCGGTAGGTGATGATAGGGAAGCTGGAGGTGGTGCCGTTGCTGGCCAGGCCGAACTGGCCGATGTTCGACACGAACGGGCTGCCTGCGTACAGCTGGTTGTCGAACTGGGTCAGGTAAGTACCATCGATCGACACCTTGAAATCGCCGTACGACGATTTAGGGAAGGCGTACGAACCCGATACGTCCACGCCGGCCGCTTTCTGGCCACCCAGATTCATGGTGGTGTTGTTGATGTAGCTGATGGTACGGTCGGCGTTACGCACGAAGTACGACGCATACTGCTGCGGATACAGGAAGTAGACTTGCTCCGGCAGGTTGGCCAGCATGTCGGTCATGCGGATGTTCCAGTAGTCCAGCGAGATCATGCTGTTCTTGACCGGCTCCATCACCACGCCCAGGGTGTAGCCTTTCGACTTCTCCGGTTTCAGGCCGGCGTTGGAACCGGTCTGCTTGGGCAGGGTGGTGTTGCAGACGGTCGAAGCCACATAGCCCGGCAGCGCGGTGCCGGTGCCGGCCACGCCCGGCGTGCCGCCCGGGCACAGGACCGGATCGTCCCACTTGGCGGCGGTCAGGCCGGTGGCGCCTGGCAGGCGGTAGCCGTAGGCGTCGAACAGGGTCGGTGCGCGGAAGCCGGTATTGGCCGAACCGCGGAACATCAACTGCTTGCTAGGCTCCCAGCGGAAGCTGACCTTGGGATTGACGGTGGTGCCGAAGTCGTTGAAATGGTCGGCGCGCACGGCGGCGTTCAGCTCCAGCGTTTTGGTCACAGGCGCGTTGATCTCGGTGAACAGCGCGGCCACGTTACGCTGGCCTTCGCCGTGCGATGGGCTGGCGTTGGCGTAGGTGACGTCGGCAACGATAGGCAGCTTGGTGTCTTCGGTGGTGTCGCGGTGCAGGTCGGCGCCGATGGCCAGTGCCAGCGAGCCGCCCGGCAGTTCGGTCAGCGCGCGGCTGGCGGTGAGGTCGATGCCGGTGAAGGTCGACTTCGAGGTACGGTTCTTGGCGCCGTCCACGCTGATCGATTGCAGGAAGGCTTTACCGTCGGCGTCCTGCAGGCCGAATGGATTCAGCTTGCCGTTTTTCAGGCCGTCCAGCAGGCCCTGGCCGGTGACGTAGCCTTTGTAGTAATAGTTGTCGCGGTTGGAGATGCCGACCACCAGGCCTGCCTTGTAATCCCAGCCGCCTATCACGCCTTCGTCGCTGATCGCCACGCGCTGGTTGAGCTGCACGTCCTTGGTGGTGGCCAGGCCCAGGTCCGCCACCGACCAGGTCACGATCAGCGGCGCGTTGTTCAGGCCAGCCACGGCGGGCACGCCGCCGCTGGCGCCCGGATACCATTTGCTGGTCGATGGCAGAATGGCGTTGACGCCGCCGACGGGCAGCGTGGTGGTCGGGTTCTTGGTGCCGAGGATGAATTCCTCGCCGCGCGAATAATCGATGCTGACGATATGATCCTCGCTCAGCTTCTTGGCGCCGCGTGCGTAGAAGGTGACTTGCTGGTTGTCGTACAGCGCGGTGCCGTATTCATTGGCGTCCAGTACACAGGTACCCTTCTGGCCGACGATGGAGTACGGGGCCAGGCAGCCGCGCGTCGCGTAGGGATTTTGCGCGGTCTTGTTGGTCGCGGTGGTGAAGTTGGCCGGCGTGGCGTTGCCGCCAGTGCCCAGCGTTGGCGGACGACCGAGGTTGGTCAGCACGTCGGCGGAACTCAGGTAGGCACGGTCCGATGCGGCCAGGCGGGTGCGCTGGTGGGCATCGATGGTGGCGTAGAAGCTCCAGCCGTCGCGCTCCAGATTGCCCTTGCCCCAGGTGGCGGTGAGGCGCTGTTCGTCGCCGCCGCCTTTTTTCTCGGGCTGCACGGCTTGCGCGGTCAGCTGCGTGCCTTCGAACTGGGTCTTGGTAATGAAGTTGACCACACCGCCGATGGCGTCGGAACCATAAATTGACGAGGCTCCGTCGCGCAGCACTTCCACGCGGGCGATGGCGGACATTGGAATCACGTCCAGATTGGCGTAACCGTCGGCGATGGCTTCGTTGGCCAGACGGCGGCCGTTCAGCAGCACCAGGGTGCGGTTCACGCCCAGGCCGCGCAGGTTGATGTTGGTGCCGGAGCCGGCGTTCGATGGTGCCAGCGAGGCCGATTGCGGCAGCGCCATCATGAAGTCGGCCAGGGTGGTCATGCCTTGCTTGACCAGGTCTTCGGCCTTGACGGTGGTAACAGGCAGCGATGCTTCGTTGGCCACGCGCTTGATGCTGGAACCGGTCACCTCGACGCGGGTCATATTGGCATCGTCGCCGGCGTTCTGCGCGGCGGCCTGGTTGGCCAGCGTCAGCACAGCCAGGCTAATGGCGGACAGCAGCAGGCGAGGTTGTGCAGAACGTTTCTGGACCGGGTGCTCGGACTTCATGGTGTTGTCTCCTTTGTCTCTTGAATAAAGTTATACGCGGCGCTGAAAAGCGCCTGCGTGAGTGGAGCACCTCGCGTACTCCGCGCCGCTTAGACGAGGGCCGCTGCGCTGCATGCGCAGCCGGGCCGAGGTCGAGTCGGTCAATAACTTGATTGCTTTATAGACGCGGAGGGCATCGAGGCCGCTCCTGCGTTACTACCGGTGCTGCTATCCTCGCGAGAAAGTGCGGGTCACGCGTTCGAGGTGGGCGCGCATGGCTTTGCGCGCCGCGGCCGGATCGTGGGCGGCAATCGCCTCCAGGATGCGGCGGTGGTCCTTGAGCGTTTCCTGACGCAGTTCCTCGGTCTGGAAGTGTTCCTTGAGTTTGTGCCACAGGCGGCCGCGCTGGTCCCACAGGTAGTTCAGCGATCCGACCAGCGCGCTGTTGCCGGTGGCGCGCGCGATGGCCAGGTGGAAGTTGCGGTCCGCCTGCTCGTTGCTTGAATAATTGGCGTGGTGCTTTTCCATCTCTTCCACCGCTTGCAGGATGGCGTCGATGGCGCTGTCGGTGGCGACGCGGGCGGCGATGGCGGCGATCTCGGATTCGATCAGGCGGCGCGCGGACAGCACTTCAAACGGACCGGGACCGGCTTCGGGCAGATTGGATTCCGCCGGTTCCGGCAGTTCGCTGACATAGACGCCGGAACCGCCGCGCACTTCGATCACGCCGCCCAGCTCCAGCGCGATCAGGGCTTCGCGCAGGGAGGCGCGGCTGACGCTCAGCTTGGTGGCCAGGTCGCGCTCGGACGGCAGACGCTCGCCGGCGGCGATGTTCTCGTTGCGGATCAGTTCCTGAATGCGGTCGGCCACCACGCGGTAGAGCCGCGGTTCGTGGGCGTTGCTTTCGGCAGGAAATATGATTTTTTTCTGCATTTGCGTCTTGTCTCTCGTCTGTGGCTTATTAAGTCGCCATCTGGTCAGGCCATTCTAAGGTGGTCAGACCAAATACGCAATGTGGACTAGCCAAATTAATTTTTAAATGGCATACTAAATTCATCGAGCAGCCGTCTACGCCCCGCGTCTACAGGGTTATTGCCCCAGGGAGTATGCGGTTTTCAGACTGTGGCGCGCAGGCCACAACAACGAAATGGCCGGCCAATAACAAAAGTGGTCAGGCCACTTTCGAGACTAAAAAACAACGTAGGAAAGCCAGATGACCACTCCCGCCAGCGCCAACAGCCCGCGCTACATCCTCATGCACGACAACGATAACGTGGCGATTGTCGTCAACGACGGCGGCCTGCCGGCCGGCGCTGTGTTCCCCAATGGGTTGATGCTGCTGGAGGCGGTCCCGCAAGGCCACAAGGTGGCGCTGCGCGACCTGGCCAAGGGCGACCGGGTGATCCGCTACAACGTCACCATCGGCTTTGCCGCCGCCGACCTGCCGGCCGGCAGCTGGCTGGCCGAGCACAATGTGGAGATGCCGGCCGCGCGCGAACTGGATGGGCTGCCGATCGCCACCGTCAAACCGCCGCCGCTGGAACCGCTGGAGGGCTATACCTTCCAGGGTTACCGCAATGCGGACGGCAGCGTCGGCACGCGCAATATTCTGGCGATCACCACCACCGTGCAATGCGTGTCGGGCGTGGTGGACTTCGCGGTCCAGCGCATCAAGGCGGAACTGCTGCCCAAGTACCCCAATGTCGACGATGTGGTGGGGCTGGAGCACACCTATGGCTGCGGCGTGGCGATCGATGCGCCGGGCGCCAACATCCCGATCCGCACCATCCGCAATATCGCGCTGAATCCGAATTTCGGCGGTCAGGCCATGGTGGTCAGCCTCGGTTGCGAGAAGCTGCAGCCTGCGCGCTTGTTCCCGAAAGGTTCGATCCCGATCCAGAACGCGGGCGGCGCCGATCCGGGCCTGGTGTGCTTGCAGGATGCGCAGCACGTCGGCTTCATGTCGATGATCGAATCCATCATGAAGCAGGCCGAAACCAATCTGGCGGAACTGAACAAGCGCCGGCGCGAAACCGTGCCTGCGTCCGAGCTGGTGGTGGGCGTGCAGTGCGGCGGCAGCGATGCCTTCTCCGGCGTGACCGCCAACCCGGCGGTGGGTTTTGCCACCGACCTGCTGGTGCGCGCCGGCGCCACCGTGATGTTCTCGGAAGTGACCGAGGTACGCGACGGCATCGACCAGCTGACGTCGCGCGCCACCACGCCGGAAGTGGCCGAGGCCATGATCCGCGAGATGGCTTGGTACGATAATTATCTGACGCGCGGCGGCGTAGACCGCAGCGCCAACACCACGCCGGGCAACAAGAAGGGCGGTCTTTCCAACATCGTCGAGAAGGCGATGGGATCGATTGTGAAGTCCGGTTCGGCGCCGATTTCCGGCGTGCTGTCGCCGGGTGAGAAACTGACGCAAAAAGGTTTGATATACGCGGCCACGCCGGCCAGCGATTTCATTTGCGGCACGCTGCAAGTGGCCGCCGGCATGAACCTGCACATCTTCACCACTGGCCGCGGCACGCCATACGGCCTGGCCGAAGTGCCGGTGATTAAAGTCGCCACCCGCAACGATCTGGCACGCCGCTGGCACGACCTGATGGACGTGAACGCGGGCCGCATCGCCAGCGGCGAAGCCACCATCGCGGAAGTGGGCTGGGAGATGTTCCAGCTGATGCTCGACGTGGCCAGCGGCCGCGAGACCTATGCCGAGAAGTGGAAACTGCATAACGCACTGGTGCTGTTCAACCCGGCCCCGGTGACCTGATAACAAGAGAAGAGACAAACATGGCAAAACCATTCAAACGACTGCTGCTGACCGGCGCCGCCGGCGGCCTTGGTAAAGTTCTGCGCGAGCGCATCAAACCGTGGGCCGATGTGGTGGTCCTGTCCGACATCGCCGACATGGGCGAGGCGCGCGAAGGCGAAGAGATCGTGCAGTGCGATCTGGCCGACAAGGCCGCAGTGATGAAGATGATGGAGGGCGTGGACGCGGTGCTGCACTTCGGCGGCATCTCCACCGAGAACACCTTCGAGAACATCATGCACGCGAATATTCTCGGCACGGCCAACATTTACGAGGCCGCGCACAAGAAGGGCGTGAAGCGCATCATCTTCGCCAGCTCCAACCATACGGTGGGCTTCTACCGCGACACCGACTACATCGACGCCACCGCGCCGACCCGCCCGGATTCGTTCTACGGCGTGAGCAAATGCTTCGGCGAGCAGCTGGCCAGCTACTACTGGGACCGCACCGGCCTGGAGACCGTCAGCCTGCGCATCGGTTCCTCGTTCCCGGAGCCTAAGGACCGCCGCATGATGGTGACGTGGCTGAGCTATGACGATCTGGTGGAAGCGCTGCGCCGTTCGCTGTTCGCGACCCGCGTCGGCTATACCATCCTGTTCGGCATGTCGGACAACGAAGTGGCGTGGTGGGACAACAGCAAGGCATCGCACCTGGGCTACAAGCCGAAGGACAGCTCCTCGCAATTCGACGCCAATTTCCCCGACAGCGGCGAGTACCCGGACAAGAATGCCTACGTCACCTACCACGGCGGCGCGTTCGCGCTGGCCGAGGTGCGTTACAAGGATTGATTAAGTCACGATTGATACAGCTTGTGGTTCGTGGCCTGCAGGGCCGCGCCACAGCTGGTTTTGTGACCTTCGTAAGCAACCGGACGGCCATTGATCGTGTGCTTGCTATCCCCTTCGATGATGGTGCAGATGCCGCCGTGCCCCATCATTGGGCAAGTGCATTTGTCACCCAAACACGCGACCGCCTTGCCATCTGGTGTGAAGTGCGGCGCGCTGCTGCTGATGACTTTCCCTCCGTGTGTGGTGGGATCTCCCACGCAGATTACTTTGCGCATTTTTCTCTCCTATTTGACGATGGGATCCTCGTAATTTTTCGGATCGATCATCGGGACCGTTGCGTTCCGTAGCACGTCGCCGCCAATGGCGTGGTGTTGGCTCTTGCGTTTTTCGTCAGAGGGAGGGCTGATGAAGATAATGCTTGCTTCAGTCGGATCCCGAAGATTGAATGCGGCGCTGACGCCGCCCTCGCGGTAACTGCCCATGACGCCAATCGCGGTCTGCATGAAGAAGGTGGTGGCGCCGGTATCGCCCAGGCGGCGGTCTACATCGATGAAGCTGGTCGGTTTGTCGGGATTAAATTTGGAGACGCCGTTGTCGCCGACGCGGCGGAGCAGGCCATGAAAATCGATCAGTTGCGAGGTCTTGCCTCCAGTCGCCACAATGACGCGAGCGGGACCGCTGGCTCGCTGTGATTCAGGCAGGGTTTCCAGCGCCGCCTTCCAGCCTTGTTGTAGCGCGGCTTGTCGCTGCTCCGCGTGCTTGAGAAGCTTGCCATCGTTGTCAGTCATTTTGACGAAGACAGGGCGGTGCAAGAAGCCTAATGTCGGCAAAGCGTCAAACTGCTCCAGCTGTTCTGTGTTCCAGGGGACCGGGAACCACGGTTTGGGTTTCCAGTGTGTTGAAATCCTCGGCTTCTTGTTCAAGGCGTGAGTGAGGTGGAAACTGGTCTTGCTGATTTCTTGTATATCCGGGCGGTTGACGAATAGCGCCAGGTCTGCCAGCCATTCCTTGCTCGTTGGACTGCGGGTGTATCGATCACCATCATGTGAATATGGGATGAGAGGTGCAGGGACGTTTTTCTCAAGGGCCAAGTAGTTGAGCCAGACGCGTCTTGCGATGCCGTATCGATTAAGCACATCTACATCTGGCTGAGGTTCCTCAAGGTCTTGAAAGGCAAAGGGTCTTATTGAATCGACTCGTTCTCTTCTGGCTAATACGAATACTACGGACGCATTCGGTTTTTCAGGCGCATACCAGCCATCTTCAAGCGACTTCGCTGGTGTTCCATGCTCGGAACGTAGAGAAGTACTATCTGATGAGGCTAAAATTACGTAGGGGACAGTAGGATGTTCGTCAAAAAAATTGAAGATTTTTTCAACGATGCGATCAGGACGTTCCGATAACTCCTGACCAGCAAGAACAGGTATTCGCATTATTGGACGCATCACGGCAATCCCCCCTTGCGGCCACTCTGGACGATCCAGTGAGTCTTTATCAAGGTAGCGAAATTCTGCGTTGAACGCCGGAACTCCCCAATAGCGGGGAGTGTCAAGAATGGCGTTCTCCGAGCTGTCGCCTGCGTTGCCTCCTGCCTCCATTGTCTTATCGTCCCTATTCCAAGGCCAATGCTGCGGATTCATATCCCGAATTGAAACGTAAGGGTTTCCGTCGGCAAGTGCTTTCCAAACACTACCTTGTCGATATTTATCTAGAGAGACTCCCATACCAATAATCTCTAAAACATACTCCCGGCTTGTCGGCTGGTCAGAAGGCGCCTTTACTTTATTGGCATTGCGTTGCGCTTCGTTTTCCATTGCTTTCAAACTCCTGTATTCAGAATTGTAGAGAGTCGAAATAAGAGCGAGTGCTCCCAAGCTTATGAATATAGTCTTCACCATTCGCATAGATGGTTCTCCTGTCCAATGTACTTATGTCAGTTCAGAGATGACGCTATTCGGAAGACCTTCAGGAAGCACAGGCAACTTATCGGGAAGCAGGCCGCTTGAGTAGTATTTTGAATTTGCTTCGATCAGATAAGAGCGCCAAGCTGGCTCACAGGAGAAGTATTCTGAATAACCTTCGAGAAATTTCTTCCATAGATATACTCGGGGGGGATCTGGCACGGCATTCCTCTGCAGCCTCCAATCGGCTACCTTGCAGAGGTAGCGATAAAACTCAGGATCGCTCGACGCTTTGCCGCCGCCGATCGCTACGTCGTATGCGGTTACGTTGCGGTGGTTGGCCTGGCCGCCGAAGATGGCGCCGTGAAAGGAGCGGGGGACGAATTGATGCTGCCAGCGGAATCGAGCCTCGTCCGGCGTCTCGGTTCGTCGGATTAAAACGTTGGGAGGCCCGACGGGAGTTGGCGTAAAACCGTTGTGTACGCAAATATAGACTTCGAGAACCTCGCAACAGGCGGCCGTCGGCTTATCTTTATTGAGTTTGCTTTGAATGGCCTCCGCCATGCTATTCGCTACGATCACCTTGCCGTCGTACAGCCTGGGGTAAGGACTATTCACTGGGTATCCGTTGGGCAGCGATTTGGGTGGCAACACGTAATCAATGACTTGCCACACATTGTTCAGCCCGTAGTTACTAGTTATCGCAATCGACGCATCGATCGGATCGACCGATTCGCTGGCGCCTGCTCGCCCCTGGCATCAGGAACCGATCCTTCCAGAAGACTTGCCTCGACAGGGACTTTGAGGGCTTCTCCGGTAATGAGTCGGATACCCTGACGCCTGGCTTCGTCGTCGTTGATCGGTAACGTATGCTTGGCAAAATCTTGAAGGTGGCCACGAACCCATTTCTTGCTGGTGAAACTATCACTCACTTCGGTATGGGACTGATCGTCTTCTCCCGGCTGGCGCAACGCAAAATAGTGGGGACTGTCCTTGCTTCCCACCAATACAGCTTGTCCATGCCACGGGTCTGGCCTTTTTTTTGCTGTGAATACGCGCTGAAAGAATCCTGGACCAAGAGACTCGCGTGGCTTATAAAGTGTCTCTTTCGATTTTCCCCGCACGAATTCTGGAATGCCTTGCCATCCTATGCCTTGCACGTTGGCCAGCGCCACGGTCATATCTTCGGGACAAAAATACAAGTACACTTTGCCGCGATTGTCCCTGTCTGCCTCGGCTTTCCATCCTTTGCCAACCGCACCGAAGTACTTTTTTGTATCGGATAGCTCCGCCAGCTCCGGGGTGTCCCGCTTTTGTGCCCAGATGCCTTGCACGATATTGACCAGCGTTTGTAGCCGCGCCCCTGTCGTTTGCACGCCGTCGATGTGCTTGTATCTTCCCTTCATCGCGGCATCGCCATCGCTATAGCCGTCGATCAGCCCAACCATCGTGGGGATATCGTCAATCAGGCTGTATGGAGGGTGGGTCAGGATCAGCGTGTCTGCCGGCCGGGCATTGGGCTGTTGTTCTTTCATCTTGGGATCAAGGAGAAAGGCTTGGGCGAGCAGACTAATCAAGCATCCCTGGCTATGCGCGACGATAGAGACGGTTTCATTTTCATCATAGTCGCGGATCATACAAATCAATGCTGCCAGACGTTGTGCAGCCAGGATCATGTACATTCTTCCGGGATTGTTGAGAACCGGATGTGTCGCATCGTGTTGGGCGGTGTCGAGTCCCCGGAACACTCCCCATTTGCCTTGATTCCACATATCAGGCAACGTCGACGTGGCATTGGCGAACGGACCGCCGCCTTTGCTGTAGTCTTTGTCGAGCCGATTGCCGTGGCGGTCCAATGCTTGGCCACGCGATAGCTTAGCATTGGTCTGCACTCGGTCGCTTACTTCGCGGTATCCCCAATAAAACGGTATGACAGGGCTCAGGGTGTCGGCCGATATTGTGCGCTTGTAAAAAACGCTGTCTGGATCGTCAAAGAGTTTGTCCTTATCCGCTTCAGTCGGAAGTCTATACTCTGCGGGCCGAAGATCGCCATTCAGACGAGCCATTAGTCCTTCGCATAGGCCGCGCTCGACAGCTGCATAGGCGGTGCCTGTGTCATTGACTCCGTGGATGACAATGATATTGCCGGGTGTGTTGTGCCGCACCGGAATAATTTTGTCTTTGCTTCGCTTTGCCATTGTGACGCCATTGGCAGCACCGACGTTGTAGGGCTTACGGGGATATATGCCCATTTTTATCCCTCCTCCGGCTTGATGGCCTGGACTGCCACGGCGTGCATGCCGTCACGCTCGATCAGTTGGCTCTTTCCGTCGGCATCGCTGCGCTCTTGTTGTTCGCTGCCATCGCTAACTTTGCTGGTGATCTCCAAATCAGGCGCGGGTATGCCGCCGTCCTTGTGTGCGTAATAGCGAGCCTGAAACTTCAGGTCGGTTTTGCCATTGCCGAAACTCGGCAACGCGGCCTTCATGGTCGATGGCTCTTTGAATGGGAAGCTTGCTCCGTGATGAGTAATGGCCCCATTCGTGCCGAGAGTGATGCCGTTGCCAATTTTTATGAACGAACCATCCTCTGCAATCAGTACAATTTCGTTCGCCATGCAGATGACTTTTCCTTCGGTTGCCGTCAGTTTCATATCCTTCGCGGCGTTCAGCTCGGTTTCTCCATGTTGGCTTTGCAGCAGTAATTTTCCTTGATGAGCAATCATTTCTATTCCATCGCGTTGGGCGAATAGGGAAATGCCCGTGCCTGCATTGAGGAGTGCGTTCTGTCCTGCGGTCATTTGTAAGTTGAGCTGCGCCACAGTGTCGAGATTGGTCCCTGCATAGCTCACTACTGTCTTGGCGGTAGCAAAGCTAATGCCATCCGATGCACTCAGCGCTATGACGGGCTTGCCTCCGTTCGGTCCACGCGGGTTAGTGTTGCTTCCAGCGTCCCAGGAAATGAGCGCCTCGCGCAGTTGTTCCTTTTCCGTGTTTTCCGTAGCTCTTCCTTGATGTTCTGAAGCATAGCCACCGAGGGATTGCGCTAATTCTGTGCATTCTGTCAATAGGTCAAGCAGTTGGGCGCGCGACATCTGGTTATCGTCACCGCCGACAAGCTGCCATGCCGATAGCAGCACACCTTTTACTGCTCGGAGCGCAATTTGTTCGTTGCTGCGTAGTTCCGCACCTTCTCCGCGTGGCTTGCCATAGCCCCGGTCCTTAGGCTGAGTGAGGAAGCCGAGGTTGAGCTGCGTACTGCCGTGATCGCTCGCCAACTGCGCACTGATCTGGCCTTCTGTGTCATCTAGCCGCAGCTGGTTCGCGCGGTCGCCCTTGATTTCGCGGCTCTTGATTCCGGAGAGGTAACGGTTGCCGGGCAGGTTGCCGGCGCTGCTTAGCGCTGCCGGGGCGGCGGTTTGGTTGTAGAGCTGACCAACGATCACCGGCTTGTCAGGATCACCACCGAGGAAGGCGACAAGGACTTCGGTGCCGACGCGCGGCAGGGCGACGGTGCCGCATTGTTGGTAGGGGCCAGGGCCGGGACCGGCCCAGTTGGAGGCGACGCGCACCCAGGCGGAGTCGGTGCCGCTGTCCGAAGCGCCGGCGTCGGTGGCTTCTGCGTGGTCGGCGGCGCGCGTGCCGGGGAAGCGGATTTTTACGCGGCCTAGTTGGTCGCAGTACACCTCTTCACCTTCCGGGCCGACGACGACGGCGCTTTGCATGTGCGCTTGCGGCACGTCGCTGTGCGGATCGAAAGCGGGGACGATTTCCACGCCGCGTCGCACGGCGGTGAATTGGATGTGCATGCGCATTGGGCCGGTCGCCACCATCTCCGCCATTTCGCGCAGCATGTGCAGTTCGGATGCGCCTTGCATCCAGCGGCTGCGGGAGAACAATCGCTCCACCCGCGTAGCCAAGGCCTTGGGCAGGTTATTCTGGGCTATGACCTGCAACGCGGTGACGATGAAGTCGCGCTCTGCCGGCGAGTGTTCGTCCACTTCGGGATGCTCTGCCAGCGTGAAGTACTCTCCCGCACACAGGTCGCGCACACTTCCTTCGCCGTGGAAGCATTTGGATTCGTAGTCATGCCGGCTCAGTCGTAGCTGGCCGAGGCGGAACAGGTCTTCGTTATCATCGCCGGCATGGGGCGGCAGGATTTGGTAGTCATCCAGCGTGGCGGCCAGTTCGTTGCCGTTCACGCCCTGATCGTTGCTGCCGCTGGTTTCCGTCATCATGAAGTCACGGCCTTGGGGATTTTTGTAGTCCCAGCTGTGTCGCGAAACCACGCCAGGCCGCAGGCTGCGCACGGCGCTCCATGAGGTGATGGTATCGCGCTCCTCGGTGGCGCTGTCGCGGTGGTAGCGGATGGTGCCTGCCGCGTTCTGCCGCAGGCTGTTGGCGTTATTGAACAACACCAGCGTGTGCGCCATTTCTTCCGCGCGGATGTACCAGCCGATGCCGCGCCGCTTGAGCAGACGGCGGATGAAGGAGGCATCCGACTCATTGTGCTGCATGGTGAATTCGCGCTTGGGGTAGGTGCGCAGTTCGAATGCTTCATCCAGTTCGTGTTTGAAGCAGGCGCCCAACACCGGACTTTTGTGCCGCCATTCGTTGAGGATGCGCTGGACGATTTCCACTTCGTCCATGTTGCGGAAAACGCGGGTGTTGGTGCGTTTTTCCAGTATCGCCAACGCATCGCGCAGCACCAGCTGGTAGCTCGCCAGGCCGCCATCGCTGTCGCCGGAGCTGGCTTCGGTGATGATGCCGCACACGCTGCGCAAGTCGCCGCGATCGGTGACAAATTCCAGCGCCGCCGGCACGGCGATCAATTGCTTCAGCGGCAGTTGCACTCTGGTGGAGACGCACAACACCCTGTATTCGATGCCGCCGCAGATGGTCTCCGATCCAAACACGCGCTGCGGCAGCAGCATGTCGTCATTGAAGCCGCCCGGCAGGTCGAGGCGCAGGCGCAAAGGCCGGTTGTCGGTGACCAGTTCCTCAGCCACCGTCATAAAACTCAAGAGGTCATTGATTTCCATCGTCGAGGCATTCTCCGGGCCGTACAAGTTCCCGATAATGTCACGACGGCGAGGTCAGTTCTTGCGCTTGCGCAATTACCGCATGCGTGTCATCAGTTCATCTATCCAATTCATGAAAGCGCGCAGTTTTGCGCTGAGGTGGCGGTTTTGTGGGTAGGCGAGGTACATGGGCATGGGATCGATGTTCCACTCCTCCAGCAGCGGCTTGAGTTCGCCGCGCGCTGCGTGCGGCTTTGCCATGTAGTGCGGCAGCCAAAGCACGCCCATTCCAGCCAGTCCTGCCGCCAGATAGGCGTTGCCATCGTCGGCGGCGACGATGTAGCGGCCCTTGATCTGGATTTCTTCTCCTTCACGCTGCATCTTTGCGGCAGCGACAGTGCCGCTGCTGAAGCGCAGGAAGCCGACGATGCGGTGTGCGTCGCTTTCAATATCGGTGGGATGCTGAGGTGTGCCGGCGCGGCGCAGGTAGTCCGGCGCTGCGTAGAGGCCCAGCTTTAAATCGCCTATGTGTCTTGTGACCAATGACGGTACGGTGATTTCACCACCGCGTATCACGCAATCGACGTTCTCGCCGATGACGTCGATGTTGCGGTCGCTGACGCCCATGTCGATCTGAATATCTGGATAGCGCTGATGGAAATCCGGCAGCGCTGGCATGAGAATGAGGCGGGCGAATGGACTCGGCACGTCGATGCGCAAGCGTCCGCGCGGCGTGGCCAGTTCGCCGGCGAGATCGCTGTCGGCATCTTCCAGATCGCCCAGCACGCGCACCACGCGCTCGTAGTAGGCCGCGCCTTCGGCCGTCACCTTCACCTGCCGCGTGGTGCGGTTGAGAAGCTTGACCTGCAGCCGCGCTTCCAGTTGCTGCACCAGCTGCGATACGGTGGTTTTGCTCATATGGAGCGTCTGCGCGGCTTTGGTGAAGCTGCCTGCTTCCACCACGCGCACGAAGGCCAGTAAGGTGTCGAATCGGTCCATGGAATGATTGTTTGGGATCGCCAAACAGTCATTGTACGACTTGCTTGTTTATCGGGTGGCGACGACTGTTTAAAGTCTCGGCATCACTTAATAAGGAGTTGATCATGACTGCACGCGACGTTGTTTTTCCACCGGGCCGCCAGGCGCTGTATGAGCGTAACCGCTATTCGCCGGCCATTCGTTCCAATGGTTTGCTATTTGTCTCAGGTCAGGTGGGCAGCCGTCCGGATGGCTCGCCGGAGCCCGATCTGGAGGCACAGGTGCGGCTGGCCTTCCAGAATCTGAATACGGTTCTGGCGGCAGCCGGCTGTACGTTTGATGATGTGATCGACGTTACTGTGTTTCTGGTCGATCCGGCTTCCACCTTCGAGCGTGTCTGGCCGGTCGTTCAGGAGTTCTGGGGCGATGCGCCGCATCCCACATTGACCGGCATCGGCGTGACCTGGTTGTACGGTTTCGATTTTGAGATCAAGGTGGTGGCGGCGCTGCCCAAAGTTAGTTGAGGTACTGGTTGCCGAGGACGACGGCGTTGTAGACCGCATGGACCAGCATGGGCGCGAGCAGGGTTTTGCTGCGCTCATAGGTCCATGCGGCGCACAGGCCCAGTACGAACACGGGCAGGATGGAGATCGGCGGATGCACCACCGCGAAGATGGCGGCGCTCATCACCGTGGCAGGCATGGCGTGCATGGAGCGGCGCAGGCCACCGTAAATCAATCCACGGAAGATGAATTCTTCACACAGCGGCGCTGCGACGACGGCCAGCGCCACTACCCAGCCTCGCGAGCCGCTGGCCGCAGCGGCGGATTTGACGATGTCCTGCCACAGCTCGGTGTGCTGGATCGCGCTCATGTAGGCCAGTCCTGCCGTGCAGGCCACGGCAGTGGCAATGGCGGCGCTGCGCAGCGAAATGCCCCAGTCCATGCCGCGCACGAGGGCCGGCACGCCGGCTGTTTTGCTGCGCCAGTACACCAGCCGCATCAGGCAGTACACGGTCAAGCCGGCAATGCCGAAGGCGATGGCGATGGCTTGCACGCTGGGCTTCTCGAAGAAGATCAGCACAAGCGCTTGCAGGATGAAGAAGGCAGTGGCCGCGATCAAGCCGTCGGCGGTGGAGACGCATGCTGGTGGCGCGACGGCAGGGTCGAGGAGATAAGGCAGGGAGTCGCGCGCTTTCTGCCACAGGGCCAGCGCCATCGATGCAGTCAGCACCAGCACCACCAGTTTTTGCGACCACACGCTGGTGTAGATCGACCATGTGTAGAAGCTGGCCAGCAGCATGTAGAGGTAGACGTAGGTGGGCCTCACGCGCGTGCGCACGTCCACCGCTTGCGGATCGCAGGCGAATACACCCAGCGAGACGGCGATCATGGAGTAGATCGGAATACCGGCGGCCACGCTCAGTACCAGGACCAGCATGCTCCATTCGAAATGCGAGGTGTACCAGGCGGCGATGCCCAGTACTGCGGCGGGATAGGCCATGGTCAGCATGCCCCACAGCTGCGCCTTTTCCTTCAATACGCTTTCGATCGAGCGCGGTACGGTGTACAGCAGCCACAGTACCTGGCCTTCGTTGTTGAGCGTCTGGAAGGCCGACAGCATCAGCATGTAGGCGCCGAGGCCAAAGGCGATCGCCGCCGCCAGCGTGGGATGTTCGCCCAATTCGGCGATGCTATTCAGTTTGCCGTTGAATACCATCTGGCTGCCGATGATGATCACCGGTAGCAGTAAGGTCTGGAACATGAAGTTGCGGTCGCGGCTCAGCAGGCGCAGCTCGCGGCGCTTGATGGGCGAGAGGCCAGCCGCCATCAACCCACGCAGGCCGCGCGCGGGCGCAGACGCAGATGCAGGCGAGGTGGCGGCGCGTGGCGTTGCAGACTGCGGTCCACGCCGCGCGCTTTCACGCGCGCCTGAATTGACCACGCCGTGGCGCAGCTGATGGCGCAGCAGCGCCATGCCGGCCCATAGCAGCAGTGCGGTTTCCGCCAGCAGCAGGGCGGTGTGCGTCGCCAACTGCGCCGCGTCGCGGGCTTGTATCGCGCGCAGTACCAGGCCCGGTGGCGTCCAGCCCATCCACGAGGGGAAGGCCTGCGCCCAGTCCATGACGAAACCGCTCGCCTGTGGCATGCCCAGCGCCATGACGAAGTAGATCATCGGCAGGTTGAGCAAGCCGGCTACCGCCTGCATATTGCGCAGTTGTGCGGCGGGGAGCCACATGCGCAAGCCGGTATCGGTCAGGGTGTACAGCAGCGCCGCCAGCGGCAGCATCATCGCGCTGGCCAGCAGCGCCACCGGCAGCGCGCTCCACGTGTGGCCCGAGTGCCAGGCGATCACGCCAAAGGCCGGCACTAGCGCGAACCAGCCGGCGAAGTTGCTGGCGCTGCGTTCCAGCACGCGGCCCCACAGCAGCGTGCCGCGTTCCACCGGCATGGTCACCAGCCATTCCAGATCCCAGTCCGGCTGCGCCATTTCCTTGGCCCCGAGCGGCATGAGCACGGCGATCAGAAAGAGCGCGGTGACTTCCATCGTCAGCCCGTTCATCAGCGGCGCGGAAAACGGCGCGGTAGCCAGTTCGTCGGTGGCGGTGTGCTGGTCGATGTGCCGGCCGCCTTCTTTGTCGGCATAGCGGCATTCGCTGGCCGGATCGAGGTGGCACTGCATGTTGAGCACCACGTTGTTGGACATGGTGGTGAATGAGAACGCCATCAGTAGCGTCATCAGTACCGTCAGTATCCACAGGTTGCTGCGCTTGGCCGCGATGCCGTCGCGCGGCTTTTTCTTCTTGAAGCGGAACAGATTATTGAACAGCATATTGCGCTGGCGCGTCAGGCGCATCCTGATCATCAGCCAGATGGTGTAGGCCGCCGTCATTGCGCAATCTCTTCCGCGGCTTCGTCGGTGATCTTCAGGAACACGTCTTCCAGCGAGCCGCTGGCGGAGGCTTCGGCGCGGATTTCATCGAGCGTGCCGGTGGCCACCAGTTCGCCGCGATGGATGATGCCGACGCGGTCGCACAGCTTTTCCGCCATGTCCAGCAAGTGGGTCGACACAAAGATGGTGACGCCGCGCGCCGCTGCCGCCAGCAGGCGCTCCTGCACCTCGCGCGAGGCGCGCGGATCGAGGCCGTTGATGGGTTCATCGAGGATCAGCACCGTCGGATCGTGGATCAGCGCGCAGGCCAGGCCGAGGCGCTTTTTCATGCCGAGCGAGTAGTTGACGGCGTAGTCTTCGCCCGCTTCCTGCAGGCCGAATTCCGCCAGCAGGCGCGCGCTGCGTTCCACTGCCTCGGCGCGTCCGAGGCCGTGCATCTCGCCGACGAATTGCAGGATCTCGCGTCCACGCAGGTAGTCGTAGAAGATGGGTGTGTCGGGCAGGTAGCCGACGCGGCGCTTCACTTCGGCCGGCGCGGTGTGGCAGTCAAGGCCGTCGATCAGCACCTGGCCGCCGCTGGGCACCAGGATGCCCATCATCATGCGGATGGTGGTGGTCTTGCCGGCGCCGTTGGGACCGAGGAAGCCGAACACTTCGCCGCGCCGCACCGTCAGCGACAGCGGCTTGACGGCGGTGAAGTCGCCGTAGACTTTGGACAGGCTTTGAAACTCGATCATGATGGCACCGGCAATGTTATGAATTTACTACATCATCATAACACCGCCGGCGCGGCGGGCTATTGCTTTGGATAGAGGCTCATGCCGAAACGTTCGGTGCGCGGCATCCAGTTGCCGGTGATGTCGGCCGAGGCCAGCACGCGCTCGGCGCGGCCGATCAGCAGGGCGCGCGGCACCAGGCCGATGTAGCGCGAGTCTTCGCTGTTGTCGCGGTTATCGCCCAACATCATGTACTGGCCGGGCGGCACGACGATGGCGGCGAAGTCGCGGCGCGCCTTTACCTGCGGCAGAAACTGCACCACGTGGCTGCTGTGGCCCAGCGATTCGTCGACACGCACGGCGGCGATGTCGCCTATGCCTTTGATGCTTTCGGTGCTTTGGCTGATGGCGCTGTAGCCGGCAGGCTGGCCGTTGATGATGAGCTGTTCGTTGCGCATTTCGACGCGGTCGCCGGGCAGGGCGATCACGCGCTTGATCAGGCGCATGCCATTGACCGGCGAGGAGAAAGTAACGATGTCGCCGCGCTGCGGTTCGCCGGTGGAGCTGATGACGATGTCGGTCAGCGGCACTTTGAGGTTGTAGGCGAGGCGGTTGACGAACACCACGTCGCCTTCCAGCAGGTTGGGGTGCATGGAGGACGAGGGGATGGGATTCCAGTCGGCGACGGCGGTGCGGAAGATCCCGAACAACATCAGGAACAGCAGAAAGCCCTTGTTCGCGCGCATCCAATTTTTCATGTCTTCTCCCAAGTGGTGGTTGTTGGCGGGCCGTGTGGCGAGCGCTCATCTTGTGAGAAATTTCTTAACCATGGCTTAGCGCCCTAATGCGCGCTCTTTTGTACCAGCGCGCTGCCCACGCCGTGGCGATGGCCTTCGCTCACCGCCGTCACGGTGCCGTCGGGATTGAACACCAGCGCGTTGGCGGCGCCGATTTCTTCCGGCTCCTTGCTCCAGTGCTGGCCGGTTTTCTCCAGCGCCAGCGCCTGCGCGCTGCCCGCGAAGCCCGGCTCCACATCGGTTGCCAGGCCGTTGCGCTCGGACAGGCGCGGCGCATTGACCGCATCCGGCATGGACATGCCTAAGTCGACATAATTGAAAATCGTCTGCAGCACGGTGGTGATGATGGTGGCGCCGCCCGGACTGCCGACGGTGAACGCCGGCCTGCCATCCTTGAAGGCGATGGTCGGCGACATGCTGCTGCGCGGGCGCTTGCCCGCTTCCGGCACATTGGGCGCGGGACCGGAGAAATCGAAGTCGGTCATTTCGTTATTCAGCAGGAAGCCGTAGCCGGGCACCACGATGCCGCTGCCGCCCCACGATTCTATCGTGTAGGTGTAGGAGACGATGTTGCCGTCCTTGTCGGACACGGCGAGGTGGGTGGTGTGTGCGCTTTCCGCCAGCAGCTTGTTGGCATTGGGGCGCAGCGGTACGCTCATGTCGTTCTGGAAGGGATAGGGATCGCCGGCCGGCGCCTGCGCACTGGCTTGCGCGGGATTGATCAGTTCACGGCGCCGTGCCGCGTAGTCCTTGCTCAGCAAGCCGGCAACCGGTGCGTCCACGAATTCGGGATCGGCCAGGTAGGCGTTGCGGTCGGCGAAGGCCAGGCGGCTGGCTTCAAGGTAGAGGTGCTCGGCTTTGGCGCGCGGCAGGGACTTGAGGTCGTAGCCTTCCAAAATATTCAGCGCTTCGGCCACCGCCACGCCGCCGCTGCTCGGCAGCGGCATACCGTATAAATCATATCCGCGATAAGTACTGTGCACCGGCTGGCGCAGGCGCGCTTCGTAGTTGGACAGGTCGGCCAGGGTCATGCTGCCGCCGTTGTTGTTGACCGCATCGGCAACCGCGCGCGCCAGTTTGCCGGTGTAGAAAACCTTGACACCGCCGGCCGCCAGTTCGCGATAAGCCTTGGCCAGGTCCGGATTGCGCAGCGTGCTGCCGGCCGGGATGGCTTTGCCATTGCGCAGATACAGCGCCGCCGTGGCTGGGAATCTGGAAAACTTGGCTTCGTTGCCCTGCACCAGATGCGTAAAGTTTTCATTGACCTTGAAGCCCTGCGTGGCAACGCTGATCGCTGGCGCCAGCACCTGCCTGAACGACATCGAACCATAGCGGTCCAGCGCCTCATGCCAGCCGCGCACCGTGCCTGGCACGCCGACAGAACGGCCGCTGGCCACCACCTCATCGAAATCGAGCTCCTTGCCGTCTTTCAGGAATACCGACGGCGTAAAACTGGCCGGTGCGGTCTCGCGATGATCGATGGTGATCACGCGTTTTTCCTTGGCCAGGTAAATCACCATGAAACCGCCGCCGCCGATGCCGCAGCTGAACGGATCGGTCACGCCCAGCGTGGCCGCTGCCGCCACCGCCGCGTCGACCGCGTTGCCGCCTTGGTTGAGGATGGCGATGGCCGCTTGCGAAGCCGGTTCGCTAATGCTGGCCACAGCGCCGCCGGTGCCGGTGGCGACCGGGGTCTTGGCGGCGGCCGGTACGGCCAGCGAAATCAGGATGGAGGAAACGAGAACGGCGCGGGGAAGCGTGGTGGTCATATGGGCAAGCTTTAAGGGGAGTTAATGTTGCTCACCTTTAAGCTTACCTGATAATCGGGCGTGGTTTCATTTTTCGCCGGCACTTGTTGCGGCGTGAAGCCGGCCAGCGTGAAGCTTAAGCCGTTGCGCGTCACGCTGGGCGTGCCGTTGGGCATATTGTCCGACAGGACGAAGTTGCTGGCGCTGCCATCCGCCTGCTGTAGCGCGAAGCTGAAGCTGATGTAGCCGGCCCACACGCACACCAGGCCGGGACGGCAGCGGCTGTCGTTGACGCGTTCCAGCCGCAGCACCGGCGCCGTGCGGGCGCCGGACGCGGCGGCGGCCGGCGCGATGACCACGCTGTCGCCCTGGCGCAGCACGTAGGTAGCGGAGAAGGGCGCCGGCGCGGTGCCGCGCGACAGGGCGGCAGTGCTGCCGCAGGCATGCAGGATGGCCATCACGGCCACCAGCAATGGCAGCACGATGAGCTGCCGCAAGATTGTGGTTTTCATCAGAATGCTCCCGCGTACTTTGCTGGCAAGCTTAACAAAAAGACCACGAATGCGGCGCACGAACGGCAGACAGTCAGCGCCATGTCAAAGGATGGGCAAAAAAAATGCCGCGCGGCGCAGGCGCCGGCGGCATTCGGGGGAGAGCGGTGATGCTTACACGTAAGCGGCCAGCGCGCCTTTCATTTTCTTGAGCGCGGCAGCCTCGATCTGGCGGATGCGCTCGGCCGACACGCCGAACTCATCGGCCAGCGTGTGCAGGGTGGCGCCCGAGCCGTCGTCGTTGGCCAGCCAGCGCGCTTCGATGATGCGGCGCGAGCGGGCGTCCAGCTTGCCCAGCGCTTCTTCCAGCCCTTCCGACTGCAGGCGGGTCACCTGTTCGGCTTCCAGCACGCGGGTCGGCTCGGACGCTTCCGACGACAGGTAGGCGATCGGCGCGAACTTGTCGTCTTCGTCGTCGCTTGGCGATTCCAGCGCGATGTCACGGCCGCTGAGGCGGGTTTCCATCTCGATCACTTCCTCGCGCTTGACGTCCAGCGTCTTGGCCAGCTGATCGATCTGGGCCGGCGTCATGGCATCCAGGCCTTGCTTGTGGCTGCGCAGGTTGAAGAACAGCTTGCGCTGGGCCTTGGTGGTGGCCACTTTGACCAGGCGCCAGTTCTTCAGGATGTATTCGTGCATCTCGGCCTTGATCCAGTGCATGGCGTACGACACCAGGCGCACCCCCTGATCCGGGTCGAAACGTTTGACAGCCTTCATCAGGCCGATATTGCCTTCCTGGATCAGGTCGCCGTGCGGCAGGCCGTAGCCCAGATAGCCGCGGGCAATCGACACCACCAGGCGCAGGTGAGACATCACCAGTTGCTGGGCGGCGCCCAGGTCGCTTTGCTCCTTCAGGCGCCGGGCCAGCGTTACTTCTTCTTCATGCGTCAGCATCGGCAGGCGATTAACGGCCGAAATATAGGCATCCAGGTTCCCCAGGTTGCCACTGAACCCGAGTCCCAGAGCACTGTTTTTTGCAGGTACCACGGACATCATAGTCATTTTCGTATCCTTCGCTTGAGATTGCTTGTGAGTACTTTTGTACTCTTTCGAACATATATTAGCACTCTCTGTCGATGAGTGCCAATCATCCGAAATAAATGGGGCTGATAGCAAATCGCTATGGGGAGCGCTGTTGTATTTAGAATGCGCGATGGATCTTAGGGCTGGCTTAACCATGCTAAGCCGGAGCGATGCGCCCTTCCGTGCGCGGACGCACGGAAGGGGCGGGAGAGTTAGTTCAGGCGGGCGGTGTGGCGCTTGACCGAGAGGCGGGCGCCAATCAGGCCGAGGCCGGCGGACAGGGCCAGCAGGCCGGCCACGGCCAGGGTCGGCAGCGGGGCCAGCTGGAATTCCGAGGCATACAACTTGGCAAATTCGGCAATGGCGGTGTTCAGCGGGCGTAGCGCCAGCGTCACAGCGCCCAGCGCCAGCGCGCCCGCGCACAGGCCCAGCAGGGCGCCGGTGTAATAGAAGGGGCGATGGATGAAGCTGTCGGTTGCCCCGATCAGCTTGGACACCAGGATTTCCTCGCGCTGGGTCATCACCTGCAGGCGGATGGTGTTGAAGATCACCGCCACCACCACCGTGCCCAGGGTGGCCGCCAGCAGCAGCAGTGCCAGCCGCAGGATGTTCAGCAGCGCGGCCAGGCGCTTGACCCAGGCGGAATCGACCTGCACCGTATCCACGCCCGGCAGCTGGCGGATTTGCTCGGCCAGCGCATCGACGTCGCCGCCGGCCTGGGCGTTGCGGAAGGCGTCCAGTTTCAGCACATAGCTGTCCGGCAGCGGGTTGTCGCCGAGCGTGGCCAGCACGTCGGCCAGGCCGTTCTTGTCTTTCAGGTTGTCGAAGGCTTTTTCGCGCGGCGTGAAAATGATCCTGGCCTGCTTGTCCTTCACCGTCTGGCGCAGCAGCACGGCCAGGCCCTCGGCCTGCTCGCGCGGCGTGTCCTGTTTCAGGAACACGCTGATTTCCGGATCGACCGACAGCGATTCCGACATCGGCCGCACATTGTCGAGCAGGGTCACGCCCAGGAAGGGCAGGGCCAGCGCGATGGCCACCACCAATATATTGAACAGGAAACCACCCGGCGAGCGGCGCAGGTGCACCAGCGCGGCGGCCAGCGCGTAGCGGTGTTGACGGAACCAGTAAGTCATGACTGCACCTCCACCTGGCCCTGGTTGAGATGGATGACGCGGGCGGCGGCATCCAGCATCACCTCGTCGTGGCTGGAAATCAGGCAGGTGACGCCGACCGAATTGAAGGCTTTCAGCGCGTCCAGCACCTTGTTGGCGCTGGCGCGGTCCAGATTGGCGGTGGGCTCGTCGGCCAGAATCACCTGCGGCCGGTTGACGATGGCGCGCGCGATCGACACCCGCTGCTGCTCGCCGCCGGACAGGGCCAGCGGCTGGGCGCCGGCGCGGTCGCCCAGCCCGACTTTATCGAGGGCGGCGCGGGCGCGCTGCTCGGCCTGGCTGTGCGCGGCGCCGGTCACCAGCAGCGGCAGCATGACGTTGGCCAGCACGGTGCGGTCGGTCAGCAGGCGCTGCTGCTGGAAGATCAGGCCCAGGTTGCGGCGCAGGAAGGGCACGGCCACCGGCTTGATGCGGCTGATGTCCTGGCCGTTGACGATCACCTGCCCGGCGCTGGGGCGCTCCATGGCGGCGATCATTTTCATCAGGGTGGATTTGCCGGCGCCCGAGGGGCCGGCGAGGAAAACCAGTTCGCCTTTGTTGACTGTGAATGACACGTCGCGCAGCGCCGTCACATCGGATGAGTAGTGTTTGGAGACGTTCCGGAATTCGATCATAGAGGTCTGATTATCCAAGCAGTGCTTCTACAAATTCGGCAGCCACGAACGGCTGCAGGTCTTCAATCTTTTCGCCCACGCCGATGAAGTACACCGGCACCGGCCGCACGCGCGCAATCGCCGCCAGCACGCCGCCCTTGGCGGTGCCGTCCAGCTTGGTGATGATCAGGCCGGTCAGCTTGAGGGCGTCGTCGAAGGCTTTCACCTGCGCCAGCGCATTTTGCCCGGTATTGCCGTCGATCACCAGCAGCGTTTCGTGCGGTGCGCCGTCCATGCCCTTGCCGATCACGCGCTGGACTTTCTTGAGTTCTTCCATCAGGTGCAGCTGGGTCGGCAGGCGGCCGGCGGTGTCGACCATGACCACGTCCACCCCCCTGGCCTTGCCGGACTGGACCGCGTCAAACGAGACGGCGGCCGGGTCGCCCGAGGCTTGCGAAATCACGGTGATGTTGTTGCGCTGGCCCCAGACCATCAGCTGCTCGCGGGCGGCGGCGCGGAAGGTGTCGCCCGCGGCCAGCAGCACCGACTGGCCGTGGCTCTGCATGTGCTTGGCCAGCTTGCCGATGGTGGTGGTCTTGCCGGCGCCGTTGACGCCGGAAATCATCATCACGGTCGGCGTGTGGCGGCCCAGTTCGAACGGACGCTGCAGCGGCGTCAGCAGTTCGATCATCAGTTGCTTGAGCGCGGCCTTGACGGCGGCGGCGTCCAGCAGCTTGTCTTCCTTGACCTTGCGTTTGAGGGCGTCCAGCAGATAGGTGGTGGCGTCGACGCCGGCGTCGGCCATCAGCAGGGCCGCTTCCAGCTCGTCGTACAGATCGTCGTCGATCTTGGCGCCGACGAACAGGATGGACAGGTTGCTGGAAGTCTTGGACAGGCCGGCTTTCAGGCGCGACATCCACGATTGCTTTTGCGCCGGTTCTTCGATGGGCAGCAGGTCGGGCAGGTCAGGCGTGGCGGCCGGGGCGGCGGCGGAAGCGGGAGGGGGGGCGACGACAGGCGCCGCAGGCGCTTCGGGAGCGACAGGTTTTTTCTTGAAGAAGCTAAACATGGATATGTGTTTGGGTGTGCTGGCCAGCACGGAGTTTGCTTATTTTACCAGAGCGTTAACCGGCACTGCATAGAGGGGCCTTTGCCGCAGGCAAAGGCGGGCGCAGCCCTGCCCTGGCCATGGGGCAGACCCCGCGGCGGAGCGGCTTGCGGGGTACTAACCGGCCGACAGCGCCGCATGGCGCGCGCGCCATTCGGCAATCGCCCCGGCCAGGTCGGCCAGCTCAAACACCCGCACATAGGCCGGGCGCCGCCGCTTGAGCGCGGCGTTGGTGCCGCCGGCCCACAGTTCGGCGCAGCCGGCCAGCCGGGTGTGCAGCTCGGCCAGGCCATCGAGCGCCTGGCGCGGATTCATGGCCACCGAGAACGACAGCGCAATGATATCGACGCGCTGCGCCCGCGCCGCCTCGACGATGTCCAGCAGCGGCGTTTGCACGCCGAGGGAAATGCAGTGCGCGCCCTCGGCCACGCACATGGCTTCCGCCATCAGCAGGCCCAGGCCGTGCCGTTCCTGCGGCAGGGTGGTGAGCAGGATGCACGGGGCGCCGACGTTGCTGGCATTAGCCTGCGGCATGGCGAAGATGGCGCTGCGCATCACCACCGTCAGCGATTCGGTATACAAATGCTCTTCGAAGGTGGCCAGCTGGCCGGCGGCCCAGGCCTCGCCGATCAGGTTGGTCAGCGGCGCCACCAGCTCGATCACGAAACTCTTCAGACCCATCATCAGCAGCGCTTGCGACAGCTTGCGCCGCAATGCTTCCATCTGATGGCTCTTGCACAGGTCGAGATAGCTTTGCAGTTCGGGCGCCGGCGCCGCGGCGCCGGTTTTGCCGGTGGCCTTGCCGGTCAGCGCCTGCAATTCGTCGGCGCTGTATTGAATCACCTTGCCGGGGCGGAAACCGAGATCGATCAGGCGCTTGACCAGTCGCAGCTTGTGCACCTGCTCGATCGGATACACCCGTTCGCCGTTGGGATCGCGCAAGGGTTGCGGGAAGTCGTAGCGGCGCTCCCACACGCGCAAGGTTTCCTTCGCCACGCCGGTATCGCGCTCAACGTCGCTGATCGTGCTAGGAACTGGTTGTGAGGGAACTATATTAGTCATCGAGATCTTAACGCGGCTGCGGGCGCGGGCAGTCGCAAGAGGTTGGCACATGGTCAGGGTGCACAGAGAATCGCCTGCATTTTACATTCGTTTTTCGGATGAAAGCACCGGGTTTACAACGCTGGTGCCGCGCTGGGCCGGGCGGTGCGGGCCTTGTCCACGACACACAGTTGGCTTCCGGAACTATTTAACTGAATATTGGTTTTACCCCGTATTTGTCCAAAACAAAAATCTTTGGCCGGCGCCAAAAAAATTGCAGGCCGACGTTGTGCTCCGGCCTGCCGGGGGCTCGTCGATGAATCCATTTCATGCACCAAACAAGTGCGTTTGCGCAAGAGTGCGCACCGTTTTGTCTCTTTTGCACAACAGGTAGCAATTTCTTACAAATCGGTAACCGGCTGCAACTTAAACCGCCCGCGACTGAATTTACTACACAAGTAAACCTGTAACACTAGGAGCAAAGTTGGTTTTCGGGCCATTTTGGTGGATAAAACTGCCGAACAAATGCTGGAGTTGTAAGCTTATTACCATTTGGCAGAGGAGAGTGTGGCGGTCGTTCAGTATAAAATAGCGTCAGAAATAGCAATGTGGCTATTTTTACTTGGTCCGACGAGCAGTGGTATCACCACCGTGTTCATCGTGCGGGAACCAGCCTGTTTCGCTTGATCGGCAGGAAATATTGCGATGCGGTAAAATACCGCTGCTTTGAAAAATGACAAGGTGTACTACGATGCAGTATGAATGGTTTTACACTTGTTGAAGTTTCTCAGCATCAGTATAGTGCCGCCTCCGGCGCTCCACGAGAGCGTCGCGACAAGCCGGCGTAGATTTTATCGGCCGCAACACAGTGAACGCATCCCTTAGACCGGATGCACAGTGGCAGCTGGGGAGTTTGCCCTCACATACAAACGGCTCAAGCCGGGAAGCACCGAACACGCCGTACTACTGGCTTATTTTTACAGCAACACAACTGAAGGAAACACGTAATGAAAAAATCCCTTATCGCTATCGCCGTCCTGGCAGCTACCAGCTCCGCAGCATTTGCTCAATCGAACGTCACCATCTACGGTATCCTGGATGCAGGTATCGTGGCTGAGCGCGGCGGCGCAGCCGGCAGCGTCAGCAAAGTCACCAGCGGCGCCGCTTCGGCTTCGCGTATCGGTTTCAAAGGCACCGAAGATCTGGGTGGCGGTCTGAGCGCGATCTTCAAACTGGAAACCGGCGCCAAGATCGACGACGGCTCCCTGGACGCAGCCAACACCATCTTCAACCGTGAAGCTTTCGTCGGCCTGTCGTCGAAAACTGCCGGTACCCTGACCCTGGGCCGTCAGTACACCCCGTACTACGAAACCCTGCGCGACGTTGGCGATCCATTCGCCATGGGCTACGCCGGTACCGCTAAAAACCTGTTCCCAGTTGCCAGCTTCATGACCCGCAACTCGAACGCCATCGTCTACAAAACGCCTAACCTGGAAGGCTTCACCGGCGCGGTATCGTACAGCCTGGGCGAACAAAACGGCGACTCGTCGGCTTCCCGTCAAGTTGGCGGCTCGCTGGGCTACAACAACGGTCCTCTGAACGTTGCTGTTGCTTACAACATGAAGAACAACGACACCTCGGCTACCGCTACCACCCCAGCCGTGAACACCGGTATCGGCCACAACGCGCTGATCGCTGCTAACTACGATTTCAAAGTAGTGAAAGTGTTCGCCGCCTACTCGAAAGACAAAGGCGTCGGCAGCGCACCAATCAACGGTGCAGCTAGCGCAACCGCAACCACCAGCGCCTTCGGCTACACCTTCGCTCAGTCGAAAGACAGCAGCGATGCCCTGATCGGCCTGACCGCTCCAGTGTCGGACGCTGGCACCCTGATGGCTTCGTACATCCGCAAGAACGACAAAGAAGTTGCTAACCGTGACGCCGACCAGTGGGCCATCGGTTACAACTACGCTCTGTCGAAGCGCACCAGCACCTACGTTGCTTACGCTAAGATCAAGAACAAGAACGGCGCTGGCTACACCGTTGGTAACAACACCGAAGCCGGTTCGGGCGACAAAGCCTTCAACCTGGGTCTGCGTCACTCGTTCTAATCTGATTTTTAATCAGGTTTAGGATCAACAACGGCTGCCTTGTGCAGCCGTTGTTCTTTTCTGGAAGCACTCATGATGATGACACGACGAAGCTTATTTGCCGGCGCCATCCTGCTGGCGTCGTGCGCGGTGCTGGCAGCGCCGAAGAAGCCCGCCAGGCCAGGCACGCTGCCGCGCTACGGCATGCTGGTGTTTTCCGATTTATGTATTCATCCCGACAGCGGCGAATTCGGCGGCCAGCGCATCACGCTGCAGCGCTTTGCCGAAGTCGATACGGTGCTGTACGAATTTACCGCCGGCGGCCTGAGCTGGCCGGTGGTGGCCAGCGACGTGACCATCGATCCGCGCGGCCAGCAGTTCTACTTCACGGTGCAGCCGCCCGACGAGGAGGAGCGCACCATCAGCGGCAAGCTGGCCGACAACGGCAGGACGCTGGTGCTGGACGGCGGCTATTGCGAAGACCAGTCGGTGCCGATGCGGCTGTCGCTGGTGACGGATTTCAGCCGCAAGGCCGGCACTTGCCGTGCCTGCCCCGCGCCGAAAGCGAGGAAGGAAAAAGAGGAAGAGAAGCCGGTGATCGACACCGGCTCCACCGTGACCGCCGGCCTGTAGTTACCTGGCGGCCTTGGCCGCTTCGGCCGTCTTGCGGATGGTTTCCAGCGTGGCGCCCGGCGTGATCAGGTTGCCGTCGTAGCGCAGCTCGATCACGGCCGGCAGGTTCTTGACGCGCGTGTAGGCCAGCGCGCGCTCCAGTGCCGGCGCGAATTCCTCGGTCTTTCCAACCACTTCGCCGGCGCCGCCATAAGCCACGGCCAGCGCGGCAAAGTCCGGGTTGTGCAGCGTGGTGCCGGACACGCGGCCCGGATACTCGCGCTCCTGGTGCATGCGGATGGTGCCGAACATGGCGTTGTTGAACACGATGATGATCACGCCGGCGTTGTACTGCACAGCGGTCGCCAGTTCCTGGCCGTTCATCATGTACTCGCCGTCGCCGGCAAAGGTGATCACGGTGCGCGCGGGATCGATGATCTTGGCGGCCACGCCGGCCGGCACGCTGTAGCCCATGGCGCCGCTGGTGGGCGCCAGCTGGGTGCGCATGGCGCCATAGCTGTGGAAGCGGTGCGCCCAGGTGGCGTAGTTGCCGGCGCCGTTGGTGATGATAACGTCGTGCGGCGCCAGCTTGTCGATCTGCTGCACCACTTGCCACAGGTCCAGCGGCGCCTTGCCGTCCTTGAAGATGGCCGGCTGCTGCTGCCATGCGGCATAGTCGGCGCGCGCTTCCGCCACGCTGGCGGACCACGCCGCCGCATCGACCGGCGCCATCGCCGCCAGCATCGAGGCCACTTGCGGCATGCCGCTGTTGATCATCAATTCCGCCTGGTAGACGCTGCCCAGCTCCTCGGCGTCGGCGTGCACGTGGATCAGGCGCTGCGCCGGTACCGGCGCTTGCAGCAGGGCGTAGCCGCTGGTGGTCATTTCGCCGAGGCGCGGGCCGATGGCGAGGATGACGTCGGCCTCGCGCACGCGCGCCGCCAGTTTCGGGTTGATGCCGATGCCGACGTCGCCCACGTAATGAGGATGCGCATTGTCCAGCAGGTCCTGGAAGCGGAAGGCGCACGCCACCGGCAGCTGGTTGGCTTCGGCAAAGCGCTGGATATCGGCGCAGGCTTGCGCATTCCAGCCGCCGCCGCCCAGCAGGACCAGCGGCTTTTTCGCCTCGGCCAGCATGCCGTGCACGATGTCGATCTGCGCGGCCGACGGCGAAGCCTGCACGGCCTGGTAGCTGCGCGTGTCGGCCACGCTGGCTTTGGTGATCAGCATGTCTTCCGGCAGGGCCAGCACCACCGGGCCGGGACGGCCGCTGGTGGCGATCTGGAAGGCGCGCGCGATGTATTCCGGAATGCGCTCGGCGCGGTCGATCTGCGTCACCCACTTGGCCATCTGGCCGTACATGCGGCGATAGTCGATTTCCTGGAAGGCTTCGCGGTCGATGAAGTCGCCGCCGACCTGGCCGATGAACAGGATCATCGGCGTGGAATCCTGGAAGGCCGTGTGCACGCCGATCGAGGCATTGGTGGCGCCCGGCCCGCGGGTGACGAAGCAGATGCCCGGCTTGCCGGTCATTTTGCCGTAGGCGTCGGCCATGAACGCAGCGCCGCCTTCCTGGCGGTTGATGATGAAGCGGATATCGGAATCGTGCAGGGCGTCGAGGACGTCCAGATAGCTTTCGCCGGGTACGCCGAAAGCGGTGTCTACGCCATGGATCTTCAGGGCGTCGACCAAAATCTGGCCGCCGGTGCGGGATGGTTGCGTCATTATTGTGAGCCTCGTGGGTGAATTATCCGAGCATTCTACGGCGGCGGCCGGAGGGCGGCTTTTGGAATGGCGACACCAAATTTCAGATTTGGAGGCGTGGGCTGGTACAATAGCGCCCGATGCAAGCCAGACAGCCGCTGGCCAGCGCGTAATGCCTGGCGGGAGGAAGGTCCGGACTCCATAGAGCGGGGTGACGGTTAACGGCCGTCCGCCGAAAGCCCTTCGGGGTATAAGGCGAGGAATAGGGCCACAGAGACGAGCGTATTAAGTTACGGTGAAACGCGGTAACCTCCACCTGGTGCAATTCCAAATAGGCACGCGATGATGTTGCTCGCGGAGCGTGCGGGTAGGAAGCTTGAGCGCTGGAGCAATCCAGCGCCTAGAGGAATGGCTGTCATAGCGCAGGTTCGCCTGTGCCGTAACAAAATCCGGCCTATCGGCTTGCTTCAACTAATTACACGAGATGAAAAAATTCATACTCGCCCTGGATCAGGGTACGACCAGCTCCCGCGCCATCCTGTTTGACCATCAGGGTCAGATTTGCGGCAGCGCGGCGCGGGAGTTCCCCCAGCATTTCCCCCATCCCGGCTGGGTCGAGCACGACCCGCAGGATATCTGGCACAGCCAGCTCAGCGTGGCCCGCAAGGTGCTGGCCGATAACCATGTCGATCCGCATCAGGTACTGGCCATCGGCGTCACCAACCAGCGCGAAACCACCGTGGTGTGGGACCGCAAGACCGGCGAGCCGATCGCGCCCGCCATCGTCTGGCAGGACCGCCGCACCGCCGAGCTGTGCGACGCCCTGCGCGCCGACGGCAAGGCCAAAAAAATCACCGACAGCTCCGGGCTGGAACTGGACGCCTATTTCTCCGCCACTAAGCTGAAATGGCTGCTCGATAACGTGCCGGGCGCGCGCGCGAAGGCGGAGCAAGGCGGGCTGGCGTTTGGCACGGTCGACAGCTGGCTGGTGTACAAGCTGACCGGCAAGCACGTAACCGATGTCAGCAATGCGGCGCGTACCATGCTGTTCAACATCCACCTGATGCGCTGGGATTACGACCTGCTGCACTTGTTCGGCATACCCGAGGCGATGCTGCCGCAGGTGGTGTCGTCGAGCGAGGAGGTGGGCAACACCCATCACAGCCTGTTCGGTGCGGCGATACCGGTAGCCGGCATCGCCGGCGACCAGCAGGCGGCCACCTTCGGCCAGGCCTGCCATCATCCGGGCATGGTCAAGAACACATACGGCACCGGCTGTTTCATGCTGATGCACCTGGGCCGCCATCCGGTGGCTTCGCACAACCGTCTGCTGACCACGGTGGGCTGGCGGGTCGATGGCGAGACGGATTATCTGCTGGAGGGTAGCGTCTTCATGGGCGGCGCCACGGTGCAGTGGCTGCGCGACGGGCTTGGCATCATCAAGTCTTCCGCGGAGGTGGAAGCGCTGGCGGCCAGCGTGCCGGACAGCGACGGCGTATTCATGGTGCCGGCCTTCGTCGGCCTTGGCGCGCCGCATTGGGACGCCTATGCGCGCGGTTGCTTGTTTGGCCTGAGCCGGGGCAGCACGCGCGCCCACATTGCCCGCGCCGCGCTGGAAGCCATCGCCTACCAGAGCGCCGAGCTGATGGCGGCAATGCAGAAAGACGCTTCGATTCCGCTGGCCGAAGTGCGCGCCGACGGTGGCGCCGCCCGCAACGACCTGCTGATGCAATTCCAGGCCGATTTGCTGGGCGTGCCGGTGGTGCGTCCGCAAGTGACGGAAACCACCGCCCTGGGCGCCGCCTATCTGGCCGGGCTGGCGGTCGGCTTCTGGGAAACGCAGGAAGAAATCGCCGCCCAATGGCGCTGCGAGCGCCGCTTCGAACCCGCCATGTCCTCCGACCGCCGCGCCGAACTCCTCGCCAGGTGGTCGCGCGCTGTCGAGCGTTCCCGTGGCTGGGAAAACTGAGCGGGGCGCCCGAGAGCGCGATGTCGCGGGGCTGGTGGCGGCTTTCAATGCCGGCCGCGATCCGGAGCGGGTGACGCGGAAATATCGCCTGCTGGCTGACAATCCCTTTGCCTTCCTGCGCGGCACCTGCCATCTGTTTTATCAGGACTACCCGGCGGACGCGGAGTTCAACCGGTCGCCCCCGGCGTGGGTGTGCGGCGATCTGCATCTGGAAAACTTCGGCGCCTACAAGGGCGATAACCGCCTGTCTTATTTTGACCTCAATGACTTCGACGAGGCCGTGCTGGCACCGTCCAGCTGGGAGTTGAGCCGTTTTCTGGTCAGCGTGCTGGTGGCCGCCGATACCCTGAAGGTCGGCCCGGCGGAGGCCGTCCGCCTGTGCCAGTGTTTCCTCGATGCGTATGCCGCCAGCCTGGCTGAAGGCAAGGCGCGCTGGGTGGAGCGCGCCACCGCCGAGGGCATGGTGCGCGACCTGCTGCGCGATTTGCGCCTGCGCGAGCGTCCGGCCTTCCTCGATCGCCGTACCGACATCAAAAAAGGCAAGCGCCGCCTGCGACTGGATGGCGTCAAAGCGCTGCCGGTCAATCAGGCCGAGCGCGACAAGGTTACCCAATTCATGGCCGGCTACGCGGCCACCCGCCCGGCGCCGGACTTTTTCCGCGTGCTGGATGTGGCGCGCCGCATCGCCGGCACCGGCAGCCTGGGGTTGGAGCGTTACGCCATCCTGGTGCGCGGGCGCGGTGGCCTGGACGGCAACTTCCTGCTGGACCTGAAGATCGCCAACGGTTCGGCGCTGGCGCCTTATGTGCCGCTGGTGCAGCCCGCGTGGCGCAGCGAGGCCGAGCGGGTGGTGGCGGTGCAGCAGCGCATGCAGGCGATTGCACCGGCCTTCTTGTCGGCGGTCAGCATCGGCCGCGAGTCGTATGTGCTGAAAGAGCTGTTGCCGCAGCAGGACCGGCTGGCCCTGGAGCAGTGGGGCGGCAAGCTGCGCCGGCTGGAAAGCGTGATGCGCACCATGGGCGGCATCGTCGCCTGGTCGCACCTGCGTTCCGGCGGCCGCCAGGGCTCGGCCAACGCGGACGCCTGGATCGACTATGGGCGCAATGCCGCGCAATGGCGCGCCGGCTTGCTCGATTACGCCCGCTCCTACCATCGCCAGGTGGTGGCCGACTGGCGCCAGTACGCGGCCGCCTATCGCGCCGCTGCAAAGCTGCGTGCGACAGCGGGTTGAGGGCGTATAATGGCGGCTGAAACGCTGTTGTGCACTGCAAAATTAGTATAGACAACTTGCGTTGCTGATGTTGCTTTGAAGTAAAATTGAAGATTGTTGTGGCTGTTTTGCGAAGGTTCTCCATTCCGCGTCAGGGCGCTCCTGATGCGACCTGCTGGCTGGTCCCCCTCTCCGTTACCGCGTTTTCCACCCTGATCCCCATGTTGTCCATTTAATACTGCAATGTTGGCTATTTGCAACTTTATGCTTTTCATTCAATTTTTTTATACAAGCATTTTGATCGTCAAACACATGGGTACAACTGAGGTGACACCTTCACAACCTTTCATAAGTACTTAATTTATCGAGTTATTTTATTTCTAGCTGGCTTCAAGGAATCGCGCTAAGTCCTTAATTTCATTACTAAAATCCCTGTTTCGATTGGCTGAAACCGCTTGACCACTATTCCTTCATCCTCTAAAGTGGGCATCTGTGTGAAAAAGTGTCTTTTTGTGGGAAATTTTGCCTGACTTAGCGGACAGGGAAGATGAAAAACGAGAAGCCGGTTTTTTACGCTCCGCTAACCATACTGAGGTAAAAGGTAACCACGTGTTTCAAGGCGCGTCCGCAATCAATCTCGATGCCAAAGGCAGGATGTCCATCCCTGCCAAGCATCGTGACGCGCTCTCGATCCAGTGCGAAGGCCGCCTCACGCTGACGCGCCACCCCGACGGCTGCGTCATGCTCTTCCCCCGTCCTGTGTGGGAACAACACCGTCAACAGATCGCCGCATGGCCCATGCAGGCCCGCGCCTGGCAGCGCATTTTCCTCGGTTACGCCACCGACGTGGAAATGGACAGCGCCGGCCGCATCCTCATCTCGCCCGAACTCCGCGCCGCCGTCGGCCTGGACAAAGAGGTCATGATGATGGGCATGGGCTCGCACTTCGAGATCTGGGACGCCGCCAAGATGGCGGAAAAAGAGCAGCAGGCCATGGAAGCCGGCACCCCCGATGTACTCGCCAATTTTTCCTTCTAAGGCCCCACCATCATGACCACGACAACGGTGCCTGAATTCCAGCATCGCACGGTGCTGTTAGACGAAGCGGTTGATGCGCTGGCGCTGGACGGCGCGCGCGCCAACGGCGTGTTCGTCGACGGCACCTTCGGCCGCGGCGGCCATTCGCGTTTGATCCTGTCCAAGCTGGGCCCGCAGGCCCGTTTAATCGCCTTCGACAAAGATCCGCAAGCCATCGCCACCGCCGAACAAATCAAGGACCCGCGCTTCACCATCGTCCACGACAGCTTCGCCACCATGCGCGAAGCGCTGGCGGAGCGCGGCGTCAGCAAGGTGGACGGCATCCTGCTCGACCTCGGCATCTCCTCGCCGCAGGTGGACGATGCCGCGCGCGGCTTCAGCTTCCGCAACGACGGCCCGCTCGACATGCGCATGGATACCACGCGCGGCATGTCGGCGGCGCAGTGGCTCGCCACTGAAACCGAACAGACACTGGAAAAGGTGATAAAGGAATATGGGGAAGAACGGTTTGCTTTTCAGATTGCAAAGGCGATTGTTGCTCGCCGGGCAGTCGAGCCAATTTCAACCACACGACAGCTTGCCGGCATCGTGGCAGGCGCGGTCAAAACCCGGGAGAAGGGCAAGGACCCGGCCACCCGCACATTTCAGGCTATCCGGATTTTCATCAATAAAGAGCTTGAAGACCTTGAAGTCGGTTTGAACCATGCCTACGACAGCCTGGCGCCGGGCGGCATCCTCGCCATCATCAGCTTCCACTCGCTGGAAGACCGCATGGTGAAGCGCTTCTTCGCGTCCAAGGCCAATGTCGAGCAGCCCGACCGCCGCCTGCCGATCCGCGCGGTCGATTTGCCGCAGCCGGAACTCAAACTGCTGTCCAAGATGAAGCCATCCGACCAGGAAGTGGATGAGAACCCGCGCGCCCGTTCGGCGGTGATGCGCGTGGCCCGCCGCCTGCCTATCCCTTCGATGCCGGAGGGCGCATGAGCGGCAAGATCAATCTGGTGCTGACGATTCTGCTGGTCGCTTGCGGCCTGTCTCTGGTGAATGCCCAATACCAGGCGCGCCACCTGTTCATCGAGCTGGAACGCACGCAATCGCAGGCGCGCCAGCTGGATATCGAATGGGCGCAGCTGCAGCTGGACCAGTCAACGCTGGGCAAGCACGCGCGCATCGAGGAAATCGCGCGTCGCGATCTGAACATGACGCCGCTGACTGCGGCGCGCACGCAGTACCTGACGCCGGAGGCCTCCAAATGAGCCGCGGCAGCAATCTGAACACCTCGCGCGTGGCCGCCTCCAAAGGCGTGGCCTTCTCCCGGAGCCCGGTGCTGGCGGTGCGTCTGCCGACCTGGCGTTCGCGCGTCGTGCTGTTCGTATTGTTTGCCGCCTTCGCCGCACTGGCCGGCCGCGCACTGTGGCTGCAAGGCTTGTCGACCCAGTTCCTGCAAAAGCAGGGTGAGATCCGCTACGCGCGCACCATTGAGCTGCCGGCCACGCGCGGCAAGATCACCGACCGCGATGGCCAGGTGCTGGCGTCCTCGGTGCCGGTGAAAGCCATCTGGGCGATCCCGGACGATGTGCAGGAAGCGCCGCCGGCCAAGCTGAAACAGCTGGCCAGGCTGCTGGAAATGAGCGACGCCGAGCTGCAAAAGAAGCTCGACTCCGACCGCAACTTCGTTTACCTGAAGCGTCAGGTGGAGCAGGACGTGGCCGACCAGATCACCAAGCTGGAGATCGAAGGCATCCAGACCCGCAAGGAATACAAGCGCTTCTACCCGCAGGGTGAAGTGACCACGCACGTGGTGGGCTTCACCAACGTGGAAGACCAGGGCCAGGAATCGATGGAGCTGGCGCAGCAAAAGACGCTGCAAGGCGTCACCGGCAGCCGCCGCGTGATCAAAGACCGTCTTGGCCGCATCGTGGAAGATATCGAGTCGGTGCGCGAGCCGCACGACGGCAAGGATCTGACCCTGTCGATCGACAGCAAGATCCAGTACATCGCCTTCACGCAGGTGAAAGACGCGGTGGAGAAGTTCCACGCCAAGGCTGGCGCCGCCGTGGTGCTGGACGTGCACACCGGCGAAGTGCTGGCGCTCGCCAACTGGCCGACCTACAACCCGAACGACCGCTCCAAGCTGACGGGCGAACAGCTGCGCAACCGCGTGATGACCGACACCTTCGAGCCGGGTTCCTCGCTCAAGCCGTTCACCGTGGGCCTGGCGCTGGACGAGGGGCGCGTCAAGCCGCACACCATGTTCGATACCGGCGCCGGTTCGATGGTCATTGCCGACCGCGTGATCCACGATACGCACCCGCACTACATGATCGACGTGCAGACCATCATCCAGAAATCGTCCAACATCGGCACCTCCAAGATCGCGCTGGGCATGCCGGCCGAAGATATGTGGGAGATGTTCACCAAGGTTGGCTTCGGCCAGCAGCCGAAGTGGGGCTTCCCCGGCGCGGTGGCGGGCCGCGTGCGTCCTTATAAATCATGGCGACCCATCGAGCAGGCCAATATGAGCTTCGGCCAGGGTATCTCGGTATCGCTGATTCAGCTGGCACGCGCCTACATGATCTTCGCCCGCAACGGCGACATCATTCCTTTGTCGTTCCAGAAGCTGCAGGAAGCGCCGCACGGCACGCAAGTGGTGAGCGCCAAGACCGCCGCCGAAATGCGCGAGATGCTGGAGATGGTGACGCAGCCGGGCGGCTCCGCCGTGAAAGCACAGGTGCCGGGCTACCGCGTGGGCGGCAAGACCGGTACGGCGCAGAAGGTGGTCAACGGCCGCTACTCGCAATCCAAATATATCGGTAACTTCGTCGGCATGGCGCCGATGTCGGACCCACGTTTCATCATCGCCGTCATGATCGACGAACCGGGTGGCCCGGTGCACGTCGGCGGCGACGTGGCTGGCCCGGTGTTCTCGGCGCTGGCGGCGCAAGCACTGCGCGCCAAGAACGTGGCGCCGGACTCGGACCTGACCCATATCATCATTCCTGAATCAGCAGCACAGGGGAACATGTGACGACTTCTACTTTCGACCCATCGGCCGATGTTTCCACGATCTCGGCCGCGATCCGCAAGCTGGCGCCAAACGCGCAACTGGCTTCGGACTCGCGCCGCATCAAGCTGGGCGATGTGTTCTTTGCCTATCCCGGCGACGCCGGCGATGGCCGTAGTTATATTGAGAGCGCCATCGAGCAGGGCGCGGCCTTGATCGTGCTCGACCCGAACGGCTTTACCTGGAACGACAAGTGGGCCGTGCCTTATCTGACGGTCGAGAATCTGAAGAAGAACGCCGGCCTGATCGCCCACGCTTTCTACCAGCAGCCGGATGCCGGCATGTTCACCGTCGGCGTCACCGGCACCAACGGCAAGACTTCCAGCGCCGTGTGGCTGGGCCACGCGCTGTCGCGCGGCGGCGAACCGGCGGCGGTGATCGGCACGCTGGGCGTGGGCGTGTTCCGTCCGCGCGGCGATGTGGAATACGACGTCACCGGCTACACCACGCCGGACGCGGTGCTGCTGGCACGCTCGCTGGCCGATCTGCGCGACAAAGGCGCGACTTCGCTGGCGATTGAGGTATCGTCCATCGGCCTCGAACAAGGCCGGGTATCGGGCATGCACTTCGACGTGGCGCTGTTCACCAACCTGACCCGCGATCACCTCGACTATCACGGCACCATGGAAGCCTACGAGGCGGCCAAGGTCAAGCTGTTCGAATGGCCAGGCCTGAAAACGGCCGTCATCAATCTGGACGATCCGGCCGGCCTGCGCCTGATCGCCCACCTGAAAACGCGCGCTCCGCTGGCCGGCAATATCCCGCTGATCGGCTACACCCTGCAGGACGCCGCCGCGCAACCGGATATCGACGGTGTGCTGATGCTGCGCGCCAGCCAGTTACGCGCCGGCCGCAGCGGCGGGACGGAATTCCACCTGGATTGCCCGTTGGGCGCATCGCAGGTACGTACGCAACTGGTTGGCGCGTTCAACGTCAGCAACGCGCTGGGTGTGATGGGCGCGGTGATCGCCAAGGGCATGGGCCTGCGCGCCGCCATCGACGCGGCGGAAGATCTGGAGCCGGCGCCGGGGCGCATGCAGCAAGTGGGGGGGCACGAAGCACCGCTGATCGTGATCGACTACGCGCATACGCCGGACGCGCTGGAGAAAACCCTGGCCGCATTGCGCCCGGTGGCGAATGATCGTGGCGGCCAGCTGTGGTGTGTGTTCGGCTGCGGCGGCGACCGCGATCCGGGCAAGCGTCCGCAGATGGGCAAGATCGCGCAGGCGGCCGACCATGTGCTGGTCACCAGCGACAATCCGCGCAGCGAAGATCCGCATTCCATCATCGAGCAGATTTTGGCCGGCATGGATCAGAACAATCCGGCATCGACGGTGCAGGCGCTGGACGACCGCGCCGCCGCCATCCTGTCGGCCATCAAGCACGCCGCCAAGCCGGACGTGATTCTGCTGGCGGGCAAAGGCCACGAGCCGTATCAGGAAATCAAAGGCAAGAAACTGCCATTCTCCGATGCCGATCACGCGCAACTGGCGCTGTCGGCCCGCTTAACCATGATGAGGACGAATTAATGCGTGCAGCAGTCGCACAAATTCTGCCTTCTCTGACCGGCGCACGCTTAGTGAACGCCGGCGATGTTGTATTCAACGGCGTGTCGACCGACAGCCGTAGCGTAGCCGCAGGTGCTTTGTTCGTCGCCTTGCGCGGCGAAGTGTTCGACGCCCACAATTTCCTGCCGCAAGTGGCGGAGAAGAGCGTCGCCGCAGTGGTAGTGGAAGAAGTGCCGGAGGGCTTTACGCTGCCGGCCATCGTTGTACCGAATACGCTGGTGGCCTTGGGTCAGATCGCCAACTGGTGGCGCAAGCAGTTTAACGTGCCGGTCATCGGCGTCACCGGCAGCAACGGCAAGACCACGGTCAAGGAGATGATTTCCGCGATTCTGGCCGCCGCTTACGGCGAAGAAGGCCGTCTCGCCACGCGCGGCAACCTGAATAACGAGATCGGCGTGCCGCTCACGCTGTTCCGCATGGACGCGCAACAGCAAGCGGCGGTGATCGAAATGGGCATGAACCATCCGGGCGAAATCGGCCGTCTGGCCGCAATCGCCGGCGCCAATATCGCCATGGTCAACAACGCCCAGCGCGAGCATCAGGAATTCATGCACACCGTGGAAGCGGTGGCGCGCGAGAATGGCTCGGTGCTGTCCGCGCTGCCGACCGACGGCGTGGCCGTGTTCCCGTATGGCGATGAGTTCACGCCGGTGTGGGAAGAACTGTCGGCCGGCCGCCGCATGCTGCGCTTCGGTTTGAGCAAAGACGCAGAAGTGAGCTGCACCTTCCGCGCCAACGATTTCGAAAGCGAGATGTTCATCACCATCTGCGAGAGCGAGGCCGACACCTGCCAGTTCTTCGTGCGTCTGCAAGCGGCCGGTGAACACAATGTGCGCAATGCGCTGGCTGCGGTGGCATGCACCTATGCCGCCGGCGTTGCGCTGGAAAAGATCAAGCTGGGACTCGACACCTTCGCGCCGGTCAGCGGCCGGCTGCAGAAAAAGCAGGCCGTCAACGGCGCCGTGGTGATCGACGATACCTACAACGCCAATCCGGACTCCGTGCGTGCCGCCATCGACGTGCTGTCGAAAGCCGCCGCACCGCGCGTGCTGGTGCTCGGCGACATGGGCGAAGTCGGCACGCAGGGCCGTGAGTTCCACGAAGAGATCGGCGCTTACGCGCAAGACAAGGGCATCGGAACGGTGCTGGTAACAGGTGAACTGGCGGCGCATATCAAAGGCGCCAACGTTCGCCATTTTGAAAACTTTGGCGATTTGCTGTCTGCGGTGGACGCGGCGGTATCGCCTGATGCAACTGTATTAATCAAGGGCTCCCGTTTCATGAAGATGGAGCGGGTCGTGCAGCATTTGATTGGGTCGCAACAAGCTAACAAGGAAGGTCACTAATCATGCTGCTCTGGCTCGCACAATTTTTCCAGCAGGACGTCGGCCTGCTTCGGGTGTTCAACTTCATCACGTTCCGCGCGGTGTTCGCCACCGCGACGGCGCTGTTCATCGGTCTGGCCGCCGGCCCGTTCGTGATCCGCAAGCTGACCGCGATGAAGTACGGCCAGGCCGTGCGTACCGATGGCCCGCAGACCCACCTGAAAAAACACGGCACGCCAACCATGGGCGGTGTGCTGATTCTGATTTCGATCGCCATCGCTACGCTGCTGTGGTGCGATCTGTCGAACCGTTTGATCTGGCCGGTGCTGATCGTCACGCTGGGCTTTGGTGCCGTGGGCTGGGTGGATGACTACCGCAAGGTGGTGTACCAGGACCCGGAAGGCATGCGCTCGCGCGAGAAGTATTTCTGGCAGTCGCTGGTCGGCATCGCCGCCGCGCTGTATCTGGGCTTCTCGGTGTCGGCCAGCAGCACGTCGCAGGTGTTTGAACTGTTCTTCGCGTGGGTGCGCTCGGGCTTCGAGATGGATTTGCCGCCGAAGGCCGACCTGATCGTGCCGTTCTTCAAGACCATCAGCTATCCGCTGGGCGTGTGGGGCTTCATCGCGCTGACCTACTGTGTCATCGTCGGCTCGTCCAATGCCGTTAACTTCACTGACGGTCTCGATGGCCTGGCCATCATGCCGACAATTATGGTGGGTTCGGCACTGGGCCTGTTCGCTTACCTGACCGGTAGCGCCACGTATTCGAAGTATCTGTTCATTCCGCACATTCCGGGCGCGGGCGAGCTGATTATCTTCTGCGGCGCGCTGGCTGGCGCGGGCCTGGCCTTCCTGTGGTTTAACACCCATCCGGCGCAAGTGTTCATGGGCGACGTCGGCGCGCTGGCGCTGGGCGGCGCGCTGGGAACTATTGCGGTGATTGTGCGTCAGGAGATTGTGTTGTTCATCATGGGCGGCATCTTCGTTGCGGAGACGGTGTCGGTGATGATTCAGGTGAGCTGGTTCAAGTACACCAAGAAGCGTTACGGCACCGGCCGTCGCGTGTTCCTGATGGCGCCACTGCACCACCACTTTGAACAAAAAGGCTGGAAAGAGACCCAGGTCGTCGTGCGCTTCTGGATTATCACGATGATTCTGGTACTGGTTGGACTCTCGACGTTGAAACTGCGCTGATGATTTACGAAGGCAAAAACGCACTGGTATTAGGGCTGGGTGAATCCGGCCTGGCGATGGCGCTGTGGCTCGCCCGCAGCGGCGCGCGCGTGCGCGTGGCCGATACGCGTGAGTCACCGGAGCGCCTGCCGGCATTGCAGGCCGCTGTGCCGGACGCGGAATTCGTCGCCGGCCCGTTTGGCGCGTCGCTGCTGGAAGGCGTGGACTTCGTCACCGTCAGCCCTGGCCTGGCGCCAGGCCGCGAGCTGAAAGAAATCGCGCCGGCCGCCGCTGCCGCCGGCATTGAGGTATGGGGCGAGATCGAACTGTTCGCGCAGGCGCTGGAGTGGCTGAAGGAATCGCGCGGCTATGCGCCGAAAGTCATCGCCATCACCGGCACCAACGGCAAGACCACCGTCACCACGCTGGTGGGCCAATTGTGCGAACGCGCCGGCAAGACGGTGCGCGTGGCCGGCAACATCAGCCCCGCCGCGCTGGACGTGCTGCGCGAAGTGCTTGACGCCGCTCCCGCGCCGGCCGCTCCGGCCGCGCCCGACGCCGGGCAGGCCGATGCCGCCGCGCCTGGCCACGTCGCTGCTGCGCCGGCCGCCGCGTTACCATCCGCGCTGCCCGACATCTGGGTGCTCGAACTCTCGTCCTTCCAATTGCAGACCACCTTCACGCTGGAAGCCGACGCGGCGACCGTGTTGAACGTGACGCAGGACCACCTGGACTGGCATGGCGACATGCCATCGTACGCTGCGGCCAAGCACCGCATCTTCGCCGCCGACACCGTGCGCGTGTTGAACCGCGACGACGCGACCACCATGCGCATGGCCAGCGCCACCGGCCATAACGTCACCTTCGGCACCGACGCGCCTGTCCTGGGGGATGACCTTGGCCTGAACAACGAGCGCGGCGTGTTGTGGCTGGCCACCGCCGTCCCGGTCGAAGAAGAGGGCGAACCGAAGAAACGCAAGAAGAACGATCCACCACCACCGCCAGTGGAGTGCATCGTCAAGAACCTGATGCCGGCCGACGCCCTGCAAATCCGCGGCATCCACAACGCCGCCAACGCGCTGGCCGCGCTGGCCTTGTGCCGCGCCATCGACCTGCCGCTGGCGCCGCTGCTGCACGGCCTGCGCGAATACCGCGGCCAGCCGCATCGCGTGGAACTGGTCAGCGCCATCAACGAAGTTGAATACTACGACGACAGCAAAGGCACCAACGTCGGCGCCACCGTGGCCGCACTGAACGGTCTGGGCAAAGCCTTCACCGGCGACAACCAGCGCCTGCTGGTCATCCTTGGCGGCGACGGCAAAGGCCAGGACTTCGCGCCGCTGGCCGAGCCGCTGGCTCGCTATGCCCGCGCCGTCCTGCTGATCGGCCGCGACGCCCCGCAAATCCGCGCCACGCTGGAGCAATCCGCGCGCGAGCAGGGCGCCGAACTGGCATACCAGCTGGAAGACTGCGGCACCGATCTGCCGAGCGCCGTCAAGCGCGCCAGCGAACTGGCGCAAGCCGGCGACGCCGTGCTGCTGTCGCCGGCGTGCGCCAGCATGGACATGTTCAAGAACTACGCGCATCGCGCCCAGGTGTTCATCGACGCCGTGCGCGACATCGCCCTCGACGCAGGACAGGAACTCTGACCATGGCCCTCCAACTGCCATTCCGCTTCGGTTCCAAGTCGGCTGAAACGCCGATGGAGAGTCGCGCGCGGCAGTCCAAGATGATGGAATACGACCAGCCGCTGGTCTGGGTCACGCTGCTGCTCATGCTGCTCGGGATGGTCATGGTGTATTCGGCCTCGATCTCGCTGCCGGATTCGCCCAAGTTCGCCAACTATGTGCGCTGGCAGAATACCTACTTCCTGCAGCGCCAGGCCATGTTCATCGCCGTTTCCCTGGTCGTCGGCCTGTTCGTGTTCCGCATCCGCATCGCCGATTTGCAGAAAGCCGCGCCATATCTGTTCATCGGCACACTGGTCCTGCTGGTGCTGGTGCTGATACCCGGCATCGGTGTGGTGGTCAATGGCGGCCGCCGCTGGCTGTCGCTCAAGGTATTCAACGTGCAGCCGTCGGAGCTGATGAAAGTGGTGGCCGTGCTGTACGCCGCCGACTACACCGTGCGCAAGCAGGAATACATGCACAAGCTGACCAAAGGCTTCATGCCGATGGCAGCGGCGGTTGGTTTCGTCGGCCTGTTGCTGCTGCTGGAGCCGGACCTCGGCGCCTTCGGCGTGATCGTCTGCATCGCCATGGGCATCCTGTTCCTCGGCGGGATCAACGCCATCTGGTTCGGCGGCATCGGCGCCGTGCTGGTGGTGATTTTCGGCTCCATCATCGCGCTGTCCAAATTCCGGCGCGAGCGCTACTTCGCTTACCTGAATCCGTGGGAAGAAGACAATGCGCTGAACAAGGCGTACCAGCTGACCCACTCGCTGATCGCTTTCGGGCGCGGCGAGATTTTTGGCGTTGGGCTGGGCGGCAGCGTGGAAAAACTGCACTACCTGCCGGAAGCGCACACCGACTTCCTGCTGGCGGTGATCGGCGAAGAACTGGGCCTGGCGGGCGTGCTGGTGGTGATCGCGATGTTCTACTGGATCATCAAGCGCGCCTTCGACATCGGACGCCAGGCCATCGCCATCGACCAGACCTTTGCCGGCCTGACGGCCAAAGGCATCGGCATCTGGATCGGGGTGCAGACGTTTATCAATATGGGTGTGAACCTGGGCTTACTGCCAACCAAGGGCTTGACCCTGCCGCTGATGAGCTATGGCGGCACGGGCGTTGTAATTAACTGCATCGGACTCGCGATCCTGCTCCGGATCGACTACGAGAACCGGGTCCTGATGCGCGGTGGCAGACTATGAAACGATTAATGATTATGGCGGCCGGCACGGGCGGTCATATTTTCCCCGGCCTGGCGATCGCGCAAACCATGCGCGCACGCGGCTGGGAAGTGAGCTGGCTGGGCACGTCCACCGGCATGGAGCAGGATCTGGTGCCGAAGAGCGGCATCGCGATGGACAGCATCAACTTCACCGGCATGCGCGGCAAGGGCCTGAAGCACACCATCGGCGGCGCGTTGAAAATGGTGAAGGCGTTTGCCGACTGCTTCGGCTTCATCGGCCGCCGCAAGCCGGATGTCGTGATGGGCATGGGCGGCTACGTGACGGTGCCGGGCGGCTTTATGGCTCGCCTGCGTGGCGCGCCGCTGGTGTTGGTGAATGCCGACGCCGCGCTGCTGTTGTCGAACAAGACCCTGGTGCCTGCGGCATCGCGCGTGTGCTTCGGATTCCCTGCCAATTTTGGCAGCGCGGCCGGCAAGGCGGTCGTCACCGGCAATCCGGTGCGCAAGGAGATTCTCGACATGGCGCCGCCGGCACAGCGTTTCGCCGGCCGTGAAGGCGCGCTGCGCATTCTGGTGGTGGGTGGCAGCCTCGGTGCGAAAGCGCTGAACGATGCGCTGCCGGCGGCGCTGGCGCTGATCCCGGAAGCACAGCGCCCGCAGGTGACTCACCAGTCGGGTAAGAAGAATATCGACGCCCTTCGCGCGGCGTATCAGCAGGCTGGCGTGACAGCCAATGTGGTCGATTTCATCGACGACATGGCGGCCGCCTACAGCGCCGCGGATCTGGTGATCTGCCGTGCTGGCGCCATCACCGTGTCCGAGCTGACGGCGGCGGGCGTGGCCAGTGTGCTGGTGCCGTTTATGGCATCGACCACCAGTCACCAGCGCGATAACGCGCAATGGATGGCGAAACAAAAGGCGGCAATTCATATGCCGCAAACGGAGTTGAGCGCGCAATCCGTTGCGACGCTGTTGGAAACACTGACTCGCGCGTCCTGCCTGGCGATGGCGAACGCAGCGCGCGAAGTCGGCAAGCGCGACGCAAACGACGCGATCGCAAAAGTATTGGAAGATTTAGCATGAAACATAAGGTACAGAACATACACTTCGTCGGCATCGGCGGCAGCGGCATGAGCGGCATTGCGGAAGTGCTGCTCACGCTGGGCTACACCGTGTCCGGCTCGGACCTGGGCAGCAATGCTGTCACCCAGCGCCTGGCCGACATGGGCGCGACTGTGTATCAGGGCCACGCGGAATCCAACATCGGCAACGCCGATGCCGTCGTGACCTCGACCGCTGTACAGCAGGACAACCCTGAAGTAGTAGCGGCACGCAGCCGTAAGATTCCTATCGTCCCGCGCGCGGTGATGCTGGGCGAGTTGATGCGCCTGAAGCGCGGCATCGCCATCGCTGGCACCCACGGCAAGACCACCACCACCAGCCTGGTGGCATCGGTGCTGGCGCAGGGCGGCCTCGATCCGACCTTCGTCATCGGCGGCCGACTGACCGCAGCCGGCGCCAACGCCAAGCTGGGCACCGGCGAATACCTCGTGGCGGAAGCCGACGAGTCGGACGCCTCGTTCCTGAACCTGACGCCGATGATCGAAGTTATTACGAACATCGACGCCGACCACATGGAAACCTACGAGCACGATTTCGAAAAGCTCAAGCAGGCGTTCGTCCACTTCACGCATCGCCTGCCGTTCTACGGCCGCGCCATGTTGTGCATCGACGATCCGCACGTGCGCTCGATCCTGCCGCATGTGACCAAGCCAGTTACCACCTACGGCTTTGCCGAAGACTCCGAAGTGCGCGCCGTGAACGCGCGCGCGGTTGGCGTGGAAATGCACTTCACCATCAAGCAGGAAGGCTATCCCGACCTGGACATCGTGCTGAACCAGCCTGGCCTGCACAACGTGCAGAATGCCTGCTCCGCCGTGGCCATCGCCCGCGAAATCGGCATTGAGGACAGCGCAACGCAAGCCGGCCTGGCTGGTTTCGCCGGCGTCGGCCGCCGCTTCACCAAATACGGCGACGTGGCGATTCCGGGCGGTGGCAAGTTCACGCTGGTGGACGATTTCGGCCACCATCCGCTGGAAATGGAAGTGACCATGGCCGCCGCGCGCGCCGCCTATCCGGGCCGCCGTCTGGTGCTGGCGTTCCAGCCGCACCGGTTCAGCCGCACGCGCGACCTGTTTGAAGATTTCGTCAAAGTCCTCGGCACGCCGGATGTGCTGGTGCTGGGCGAAGTGTACGCCGCCGGTGAAGCGCCGATTGTCGCTGCCGACGGCCGCGCGCTGGCGCATGCGCTGCGCGCGCGCGGCAAGACCGAACCAATTTTTGTTGAGGCCATCGGCGATATGCCGGAGACCATCATGGGCGTGGTGCGCGACGGCGACGTCGTGATGACCATGGGCGCAGGCTCGATCAGCGGCGTCCCGGCCAAACTGACTAATTACCCGAAAGTCTGAGATGAGCATCATTAACCCACAAGACGCAAAATCATTCGGCAAGGTCGGCGTGCTGTTTGGTGGCCGCTCGGCCGAGCGTGAAGTGTCGAATATGTCCGGCGCCGGCGTGCTGGCCGCGCTGCAAAGCAAGGGCATCGATGCCCACGCATTCGATCCGGGTCAACACTCGCTGGCTGAACTGGCGGCGGAAAAATTCGACCGCGTGTTCATCGCGCTGCACGGCCGCTTCGGCGAAGACGGCAGCCTGCAGGGTGCGCTGGAACTGCTGGGCATTCCGTACACCGGCAGCGGCGTGATGGCCAGCTCGGTGGGCATGGACAAGATCACCACCAAGATCGTGTGGCTGCATCACGGCCTGCCGACGCCGCGCTACGCAGTGTTGACCGCGCAATCCGACCTCGGCGCCGTCGCTGCGGATCTGGGCCTGCCGCTGATCGTGAAGCCACCCCACGAAGGTTCGACCATCGGCATCACCAAAGTGACCGAGGCCGCCGCCTTCCAGGCTGCATATGACAAAGCCGCCGCGCTGGACGACTCGGTGCTGGCGGAAGAATTTGTCACCGGCCGCGAATTCACGGTCGCCATTCTGGGCGGCGGCGCCACTGCGCGCGCGCTGCCTATCGTGGAGATCGTGGCGCCGGAAGGGAATTACGACTACCAGAACAAGTACTTCACAGACGACACCAAGTATTTCTGCCCGGCCGCACTGCCAGCAGCGCTGACGGCGGAAATGCAGCGCATCGCCGTGGAAGCTTACCGCGCACTCGGTTGCGAGGGCTGGGGACGCGTCGACGTGCTGCTGCGTGAACGCGACCAAAAGCCTTTCCTGCTGGAGGTGAATACCTCGCCAGGCATGACCGGTCATTCGCTGGTGCCGATGGCGGCGCGTGCGGAAGGCATCAGCTATGAAGACTTGTGCGTTGAGATTCTGCGCAGTGCGCGTCTGAAGATGAAGGGATAAGCAGTAGATGTGGCATGACGTGAAGGCTTTGAATGCGACCGCCAGCGGCTTGTTCGCGCTGACCGTGTTGGCATGCTTAGCGTCCGGCGTGTGGTGGGTGTCGCAGCGTCCGATGTTCAACTTGCGCACCATTCGGATTGAAACGATTAGCAGCGACGAAGAACTGAAGCATGTGAATCACCTGACGTTGCGTAACAACGCGTTGGGCCGGATCAAGGGCAACTTCTTCACCACCAACCTGGACGCGGTGCGCCAGGCGTTCGAGTCGGTGCCCTGGGTGCGTCGCGCAACGGTGCGGCGCGAATGGCCGGACCAGCTGATCGTGGCGCTGGAAGAGCATGAGGCGCTGGGCACGTGGGGCGAGGACGGCAGGCTGTTGTCGACCAAGGGCGATGTGTTCACCGCCAACCTGGCCGAAGCGGAGGAGGATCACACGCTGCCGGAGTTTGAAGGGCCGGACGGCAGCGAGAAGGAAGTGCTGTCGCGTTACGACGAGTTGCGCAAGTGGTTTGCGCCGCTCAAGCTGGTGCCGGAAGCGCTGTCGCTTTCGAGCCGGTATGCGTGGACGGTGAAGCTGAATAATGGCATGAGCGTGGCGCTGGGACGGGAACAGACCAGCAGCACGTTGAAGGAAAGGGTGGACCGTCTGGTGGGGATTTATCCGCAGCTGGTGGAGCATCTGCCGAATATAGACACGATAGACATGCGGTACCAGAACGGTCTGGCGCTGAGCGCGCAGGGTTTGAAGATTCCTGCGGAAGGCGCGAAACCAAAAACGTTAGTGAAGAAAAAACCTGACACCAAGCATAACTAGCAGGCAGAAAAGAAATGACTAAAGACGCGAAAAACCTGATCGTCGGCCTCGATATCGGCACCTCCAAGGTGGTGGCCGTGGTGGCCGAAGTGATGGGCGATGGACGCCACGAGGTGATCGGCCTGGGCCAGCATGAATCGCGAGGCCTGAAGAAAGGCGTGGTGGTCAACATCGAAGCCACCGTGGAATCGATCCAGCGCGCGCTGGAAGAGGCGGAGCTGATGGCCGACTGCAAGATCCGCAATGTGTACGCGGGCATCGCCGGCAGCCATATCCGCAGCTTCAATTCCAGCGGCATGGTGGCGATCAAGGACAAGGAAGTGACGGCGACCGACGTGGCGCGCGTCATTGAAACGGCAAAGGCGGTTAACATTCCGACCGATCAGCAACTGCTGCATACGGTGCCGCAAGAGTTCATCGTCGACAGCCAGGAAGATGTGCGCGAGCCGATCGGCATGAGCGGCATCCGCCTCGAAGTGAAAGTGCACATCGTCACCGGCGCGGTGTCGGCGGTGCAGAACATCGTCAAGTGCGTGCGCCGCTGCGGCCTGGAAGTCTCGGACCTGATCCTGCAGCCGATGGCCTCCGCCGATGCGGTGCTGACCGGCGACGAAAAAGAACTGGGCGTGGTGCTGATCGATATCGGCGGCGGCACCACCGACGTTGCCGTGTTCTCGGACGGCGCGATCCGCCACACCGCCGTGATCCCGATCGCCGGCGACCAGATCACCAACGACATCGCGATGGCGCTGCGCACCCCGACCACGGAAGCGGAAGAGATCAAGATCCGCTACGGCGTGGCCAAGCAGGTGCTGGCCGATCCGGGCGAATCGCTGGAAGTGCCTGGCCTGGGCGACCGCGGCCCGCGCAACCTGTCGCGCCAGGCGCTGGCCGCTGTCATTGAGCCGCGCGTGGAAGAGCTGTTCGCGATGGTGCACCAGGTGGTGCGCGAATCGGGCTACGAAGGCGTGCTGTCGTCGGGCATCGTGCTGACCGGCGGCACCTCGATCATGCCGGGCATGGTCGAAATGGCGGAAGACATTTTCCTCAAGCCGGCGCGCCTGGGCACGCCGGATTACCGTGGCCAGCTGGCCGACGTGGTGCGCAGCCCGCGCTACGCGACCGTGCTTGGCCTGCTGTTGGAAGCGAAAAAGCAGTACCTGCGTGGCCACATCGTCACGCGGCAGGATGGATCGGTCAAGGCAGTTTGGCAGCGCATGAAGGAATGGTTCCTCGGGAATTTCTGAGGCCGGAACGAAACGAGTACGAAACAACTTAATTTTTTATATTAAACCGCAGTTTTCAATCTCCAGTTCTCCTACAATTATGAGGACTGGCGCTTGAAAACCGCATTCTGATAGGAGTTACATCATGGAGTTCGATATGGTCGATAACGCAGCTTTGGGTACTGTCATCAAGGTCGTCGGCGTCGGCGGTGCGGGTGGCAATGCGGTGCAGCACATGATCAACAAAGGCATGTCGGGCGTGGAGTTCATCGCCGCCAATACCGACGCGCAGGCACTGGCTACGTCCAAGGCCGACAACATCATCCAGATCGGCGATACCGGTCTGGGCGCCGGCATGAAGCCTGACGTCGGCCGCAAGCTGGCGGAAGAATCGCGTGCCCGCATTGAAGACGCGCTGCGCGGCGCGCACATGGTGTTCATCGCCGCCGGCATGGGCGGCGGCACCGGCACCGGCGCCGCGCCGATCGTGGCCGAAGTGGCCAAGGCACAAGGCGCGCTGACCGTGGCCGTGGTATCCAAGCCGTTCTCGCACGAAGGCCAGAAGTGCATGGACATCGCCGACGAAGGCCTGGAACAGCTGTCGGCCAACGTCGACTCGCTGATCGTGATCTTGAACGAGAAGCTGGAAGAGATCTACGAAGACGAATCGCTGATCGAATGGCTGCAACACGCCGACGATGTGCTGAACAACGCCGTTGCCGGTATCGCCGAGATCATCAACGTGCCGGGCCACATCAACGTCGACTTCAACGACGTCAAGACCATCATGGGCGAGCAGGGCAAGGCCATGATGGGTACCGCGACCGCATCGGGCGTGGACCGCGCGCGCATCGCCGCCGAACAGGCCGTGGCTTCGCCGCTGCTGGACGGCGTCGATCTGTCGGGCGCACGCGGCGTGCTGGTGAACGTCACCGCGTCGCGCGGCCTGAAAGGTAAGGAGATCAAGGAAGTCATGGCCGCCGTGCGCGCGTTTGCCGCGCCGGATGCGTCGATCGCGCAAGGTATCGCTTACGACGACGACATGGGCGACAACATCCGTGTGACCGTGGTTGCCACTGGTCTGGGCAAGGCCAAGAAGCACGTGCAACTGGTTCCTCAGCAGATGCTGCGCACCGGCACCCACAACAGCCCGATGATGCCATCGGCTGCGAT
>Ga0102587_1000092_pt1 | contig 125557 bp, 99 predicted proteins | sample AraplaF_Col_mTSA_FD_76853 | JGI IMG/M metagenome (GOLD analysis project Ga0102587, IMG submission 76853) | Arabidopsis root microbial communities from the University of North Carolina, USA - plate scrape MF_Col_mTSA (SPADES assembly) (version 2) | ecosystem: Host-associated > Plants > Roots >...
CACGCGGCATTGCTGGATCAGGGTTGCCCCCATTGTCCAAAATTCCCCACTGCTGCCTCCCGTAGGAGTCTGGACCGTGTCTCAGTTCCAGTGTGGCTGGTCGTCCTCTCAGACCAGCTACTGATCGATGCCTTGGTGGGCCTTTACCCCACCAACTAGCTAATCAGATATCGGCCGCTCCAGGAGCACGAGGTCTTGCGATCCCCCGCTTTCATCCATAGATCGTATGCGGTATTAGCGTAACTTTCGCTACGTTATCCCCCACTCTTGGGTACGTTCCGATATATTACTCACCCGTTCGCCACTCGCCACCAGAGCAAGCTCCGTGCTGCCGTTCGACTTGCATGTGTAAGGCATGCCGCCAGCGTTCAATCTGAGCCAGGATCAAACTCTTTAGTTTAATCTCTGTTTGATGACCATTTCTGGCCATGGTTCGCTCACTCAAAATACTGACAGTATTTCTTGTTGAGCATTTAATGCTTTTTTGTTGCAGCATCAAACGCCCACATTTATCGACTGTAATTTTTTAAAGACCGTGTTGCTTGCTGTTGAAGCGTTGTGTTCATCAGCACAGAAGCGAGATTATGAAGCATTTGATTTATCTCGTCAACCCTCTCGTTTTCGCTTGTTTTTCAACGCTGCGTTTCGCGAGGGACCGAACTATAGCAAACCGTTGAGCGGTTTGGCAAGGCCTTCTTTTCCATTTACCGTCTGGTCCCCGTTTTTTGCAGACTGTCGCAATCGCATGGCGTGCCAGGGCGATGCTGGTTACACTTGCTCCATGTTAAGAGTGAAAGCCGTTTATGTTTCCTACGCCTAAAGTGCAAGACACCCTGAAAACCACGGGCAGCCTGCTGCATCGCGGCTTTGACGCCACCGCAACGTGGGTCACTCAGTTGTCGTGGTGGAAGTTCCTGGTGTTTGCAGTGCTAATGCTGATTGCCGGCTCCATCCTGCAAGATGAGCTGTTCTCGTCCCGCCCCGTTCAGGATGAAATCGACCGCGGCTCGCACAACATGCAGAAGCGCAAAAGCGGCGATACCAATATTCTGATCGACGACAGCGGCATTCACTTCAACCCGCGCGGCAAGATCCGCAACAAGAATAATAGCGAGGACGCTACTCCACCGTCCGCCGCACCTGAAGCACCCGAAGCTCCCGCCTCGCCCGAAGCCCCGCAAGCGCCGGCGGCCCCGGCCCCCGCCGCTCCGGCAAAAGCGGGCAAGCAAGGCGCCGCTTCGGTGCCGGCCCTGCCCTCGCTGCCCGGCGAGGAAGTCCACATCGACCTGCCGCCGCAGATTGGCGAAGAGCTGTCCAACGCCATTGAGGAAGCGGTGGACGATGCCGCCGAACAGAAAGTGGCCCGCTACCACGGTCAGGCTTCCACCTGGTTCAAGAGCTTTATCACGTTGCTGGTGCTGGCCCTGTTCGGCACCAAGGCACTGATGGGCGGCAAAAAACGCGCCGAAGCGGAAACCCAGACCGCCAACGCCGCCGCCGAACGCGAATCCATGCAGCGCCAGCTCAGCGAGGCCAAGATGCAAATGATGCAGGCGCAGGTCGAGCCGCACTTCCTGTTCAATACCCTGGCCTCGGTCGAACACCTGATCGAGACCGATCCGCCGCGCGCCTCGGCCATGCAGCGCAGCCTGATCAAATACCTGCGCGCAGTGCTGCCGCAAATGCGCGACAACGCCCTGATTACCAACCTCGGCCGCGAGGCCGACATGGTCGAGGCCTATCTCAACCTGCTGAAAATGCGCATGGAAGAACGCCTGACCGTGGATTTCGATATCCCGGACGGCCTGCGCACCGCCGCCTTCCCGCCCATGATGCTGCAATCGATGGTGGAAAACGCCATCAAGCACGGCCTGGAAGGCAAGCCCGAAGGGGGCACCCTGAAAGTGCGCGCCGACGTCGCCCACAACAAGCTGCGCGTGATTGTCACCGACAACGGTCTCGGCTTTGGCGCCAAGCCCAGCGACGGCACCGGTCTTGGCCTGAGCAATATCCGCGAACGCCTGAAACTGCTGCACGGCGAACAAGGCCAGTTGCTGATCGCCGCCAACAGCCCGAGCGGTGTAATCGTCACCATCGAGGTGCCCTACCAGCTTGCGGCAAAATCAAGTTAAAATTATCTAAACAACCATCACACCCGAACACAATGCCTACAGCAATCATTGCAGATGACGAACGTTTAATGCGCGATCAGTTGCGCATGCGCCTGGGCCAGGTCTGGCCCGAGCTGGACATCATTGGCGAGGCCAAGAATGGCGACGAGGCGATCCAGCTGGTCGACGAGCTTAAGCCGGACTTCACCTTCCTCGACATCCGCATGCCGGGCAAGACCGGCATGGAGGCTGCCTCGGTCATTGGCAATAAAAGCATCATCGTGTTCGTGACCGCTTACGATGCCTACGCAGTGGAAGCCTTCGAGCGCGGCGCCATCGACTATGTGCTGAAACCGCCCGAGCAGGAACGCCTGCAAGTCACGGTCGACCGCCTCAAGACCCGCCTGGCCAAGCCATCGTCCGCCGCAGTGGACGTCAACGCCAGCGTGACCGCCATGCTGGCCCAGTTGACCGAAAAGATCGCCGCGCCCAAACCGCAGCACTTGCAATGGATACAGGCCAGCATCGGCCAGGACTTGCGCATGATTCCGGTAGAGGAAATCCTGTTCTTCCGCTCGGACGAGAAATACACCTGCGTGCAGACTGAAAAATATGAAGCCCTGATCCGCAAACCGGTGCGCGACCTGGCCGAAGAGCTCGATCCGGCGCTGTTCTGGCAAATCCACCGCGCCACGCTGGTCAACGTCAACGCCATCGAAGGCGTGACGCGCGACATCCGCGGCCGCCACCTGGTGATGATCAAAGGCCGCTCCGACAAGCTGGAAGTCAGCCGCAGTTTCCTACATCTGTTCAAGCAGATGTAGATCAACAGTCAGCAGCAGCTTCTGAATTAGTGTGACTCCACGCGGCCCTCCGGCTGCATGGAGACACACATGGGCCGCCGCACTCACTCACTGCTGATCCTGTCGACGCTGGCCTTGGGCGCGCGCCTGTCATGGCGTCTTGGCTGGCAGTGTGCCCGCAGAGCCGCCACCGCCAAGCGCAGCCGGGGCATCATCCAGCACGCCACCGACGCCATCATTTCCACCGACGAACACCAGCATATCCTGCAGGTGAATCCCTCCGCCGCAGTCATGTTCGGCACCACCGCCCAGGCCATGCGCGGCGCCCCGCTGGAACGCTATATCCCACGCGACCAGCGCCAGCACGCCACCAACGGCGCCGTGCATTTCTTCGGCAGCACCGGCATCCGCATGCGCATGAAAGGCCGTCGCACCAGCGACTACGCGGTCACCGGCCTCAAGGCCAACGGCCAGCCCTTCCCGCTGGAAGGCACGATTTCCTCGCTGGCGGAAAACGGCCAGCGCATCTACACCATCATCCTGCGCGACATTACAGAACGCAAGCAGGTACAGGAACAGCTGGAACAGTCCTACTCGCAGTTGCGCGAACTGTCGGCGGCGCTGCAAACCATACGGGAGGAAGAACGCAAGCACATTGCCCGCGAGCTGCATGACGATCTGGGCCAGCTGCTGGCCACGCTGCGCGGCGACCTGGCGCTGCTGCAACGGCACAACGCCAATAGCGCGGCCGCGCGCAAGCTGCAAAAAGGCATGGATGAATTGCTGATGTCGGCCATCACCTCGCTGCGCCGCATTGCCGGCAACCTGCGCCCGCGCGCGCTGGATGAGGGCGGCCTGTATTTCGCGCTGGAGAGTCTGCGCCACGAGTTTGAAACGCGCAACAGCATCCGCTGCACGCTGGACGCCAACGAAGAGGAACTGATACTGGACGACGTTTACAGCACCGCCATCTTCCGCATTGCGCAGGAAGCGCTGACCAACATCACCCGCCACGCCGAGGCGCGCAAAGTGGCATTGTCGCTGTACCGCAAGGACGGGGCCTTGCACGTCACCATCCATGACGACGGCCGCGGCATCGCCGAAAAGGACATGGACAAAGCTTCGTCCTTCGGCCTGATCGGGATGCGCGAACGCGTCTGGGCATTGCATGGCGATATCGCCATCGCCAGCGACGGCGGCACGCGGATCATGATCCGCTTGCCGCTGCCACCGGAGGAACTGCCTGAGCCAGCTTAGAACGCGTGACGGATGCCCAGGTTGAAGGCTTTGTCGCCGCTACCAGGTTCGTTGTTGTTACCAACGGTGTAGCCGGCGCCGTTTTTGTTCTTGATCTTGGCGTAAGCGATGTAGGCGCCGGTACGCTTGGACAGCGAGTACAGGTAGCCCAGAGCCCACTGATCGGCGTCCTGGTTGTTGGCGGTCTTGTCGTTCTTGCGGATGTACGACGCCATGACCGAACCGTTACCGGCCGGGATGGTCGCGCCGATCAGCAGGTCGTTGCTGTCCAGGCTAGGCTTAGGCGCCACGGTGTAGCCGAAGGCGTTGGCCACCGGGATCTGGGCGCTGTTCACGCCCTTGTCGGCGCTGTAGGCGAAGAAGGCCTTGATAACCTGGAAGTCGTAGTTGATGGCGAACATGGTGTTGCGGCCGGTGTCCTGCACCTTGGCTGGCGTGGTGCCCGAAGCAACGGTATCGTTGTTCTTGTTGTTGTACACCAGGCGCGCGTTCAGCGGGCCTTGGGCGTAGTTCAGGCCAAAGCCGAACTGACGGCCGGCGGTGGAGCTGCCAGCCTGTTCGCCCAGCGCGTACAGCACGTCGCCGCTGAAGCCTTCCATCACCGGGGTCGAGTACACCAGCGCGTTGCTCACGCGGGTGTTGGCGCCAGCCGATGGGAACAGGTTTTTGATCGAACCAGCATAGCCGGCGCCGAACGGATCGGCCACCTGGCTTTGTGCCAGGTACAGCGGCGTGTATTGACGGCCGATGGTCAGCTGGCCGGCGTCCTTGCTTTTCAGGCCAACAAAAGCTTGACGGTTGAAGATGGTGTTGGTGCTGTCCAGCGAGCCATCGTCAGCCTTGAAGCCGGTTTCCAGGGTGAAAATCGCCGACAGGCCGTTGCCCAGATCCTCAGTGCCCTTGAAGCCGATACGGGATTGACCGCCGATACCGCTGGTGACTTTGGTCACGGAACCGGCTGCACCGCCGCGCTCGCTGACGATGCCGGCGTCCACCAGGCCGTAGATCGTCACGTTCGATTGAGCCTGTGCTTGCGCAGCGAAGCCGCCGATGATCAGTGCTGCCAGAGTAAGTTTTTTCACTTGATGTTCTCTACTTAAGGTTGATAGGGGATGCGTGTTGATTCCACGGCCGGAATCATGCCTATCAATTACTTCAACAATGTGACAAAAGCCATTTGTTGTAAATGAACATCAAGTTTGCAAGTTATTTGAGGCGGCAGCTCAGCAGGTAGTAGTACTGCAGCCGCTCGATGCGGATCTGCCTGGCGTGGTTGGCGAAACGCTTGCGCAGGGTGCTGTCGGTCAGGTAGTTCTTCATGATCTCGTAGCGCTGGCCGTCGTCGGCGGTGAGCTGCTGGAAGGTGTTGCCTTCCGCGTCGGTGCGGGCGATTACAGTGGAGTTGCCATCCACATAAGACTCGTCGAGGATGATCAGCAGGATATCCTTGCCCAGCTTGGCGCGCAGGGTTTTCAGGTATTTTTCCTGGTCTTCGCGGCGCACGTGGCACCACAGGTTGCCGATGAAGACGGCGGTGTACTGGCCTTCCATGCCATCCGGCAGGTTGAAGGCGTCCAGCTGGCCGAAGGTGACCACGTCCTCGTCCAGACCGCGCGTTTCGGCCAGGTCCAGCATTTCCTGCGAAATATCGGTGGCGTAGACCGATTCCGCCGTTTCCGAGATCAGATCGGTCCAGTAGGCGGTGCCGCAGCCCAGTTCCAGCACTTTGTGATCCTGGAACAGCTCGGCGACCATTTCCTGTAAATCGTCCAGATCGTCGTAGCGCTCTTCCTGCGCATAGACCTGGTCATAGTTATCCGCGTTGACGGCGTAATATTGTGTCAACTGGTTGGTAATCATGATGATGCTTTCTTTATAGTTCGTAATTATCTTTTTCGCCGCTCATGGCTTGCTCGATCAACTTGCGGTTGAGCGCAGGCGCCAGCAGTTCGATAAAGGTGTAAATATAGCTGCGCAGATAGGCGCCCTGCTTGACCGCCACCCGCGACACGTTCATGCCGAACAGGTGGCCCACGGGAATGGCGCGCAGGTTCTTGTCGCGCTCGGCATCGAAAGCCATGCCCGCAATGATACCAATCCCCATGCCCAGCTCCACATAAGTCTTGATCACGTCGGCGTCGATGGCTTCCAGCAGTACGTCCAACTTCAACCCGCGCAGGGAGAAGGCGTGGTCGATCTTGCTGCGGCCGGCAAAGGCGCCATCATACGTGATGATGGGGAAAGCCGCGACCTCCTCCAGCGTCGGCTGCTTGCTGCGCAGCAGCGGATGGTCGGGCGGCACCACCACCACGTGTTCCCATTGGTAGCATGGCAAAGTGACAAGACCGCTCACGCCGGCGATCGACTCGGTGGCGATGCACAGGTCGGCCTGGTCGCGCTGCACCATCTCGGCGATCTGCTGCGGATTGCCTTGCAATAAAGACAAGCGCACCTTGGGGAATTTCTGCATGAAAGCCTGCACCACCCTGGGCAGGGTGTAGCGCGCCTGCGTGTGGGTGGTGGCGATGGTGAAGCTGCCGCTGTCCTGGGCCGCGTACTCCTTGCCGATGCGCTTGAGGCTGTCGATTTCCTGCATAATCAGCTCGACCGACTCCAGCACCAGCCGCCCCGGCTCGGTCAGGCCGCGGATGCGCTTGCCGTGGCGGGTGAAGATATCGACGCCCAACTCCTCTTCCAGCTCGATAATCGCCTTGGATACGCCCGGCTGCGAGGTAAATAGCGCCTTGGCGGCGTCGGTCAGGTTGTAGTTCTGGCGTACTGCTTCGCGCACAAAGCGCAACTGGTGAAGGTTCATTGCAGGTCTTGGCCCATCTTAAAATTATTAGCTTCCAAGCTTATGCCCAATCCTTATATAAGCAAATAAAGACTAAGTCGTATGGAATAAAGACGAAGTTTATTACTATTAGCGCTAGTTTGGGGAATCAGCGACTATCCAGGAAGAATATTCATGTATCAATACGACCAGTTTGACCACCTCATCATCCGTGAGCGCATCGCCCAGTACCGCGACCAGGTACGCCGCCGTCTGGCCGATGAACTGACCGAAGCCGAATTCCTGCCGTTGCGCTTGCAAAACGGCCTGTACATGCAGCGCCACGCCTACATGCTCCGTATTGCCGTGCCTTACGGTTTGTTGGCAAGTAAGCAAATGCGTATGTTCGCACATATCGCCCGCAAATACGACCGCGGCTACGGCCACTTCACCACCCGTCAAAACATCCAGTTTAACTGGATTGAACTGGAACAGACTCCGGACATCCTGACCGACCTGGCCTCGGTGGAAATGCACGCCATCCAGACCTCGGGCAACTGCATCCGCAACACCACGTCCGACCCCTACGCCGGCGTGGCCGCCGACGAGATCATCGACCCGCGCCCGTACGCCGAAGTGCTGCGCCAGTGGTCGACCTTCCACCCGGAATTCATCGCCCTGCCACGTAAATTCAAGGTCGCCATCAACGGCGCCGTGGAAGACCGCGCCGCCATCGCCATCCACGACATCGGCCTGACCGTGGTGCGCAACGACGCCGGCGAAATCGGCTTCAAGTTCATGGCCGGCGGCGGCATGGGCCGCACGCCGATCATCGGCAGCGTGATCCGCGAATTCCTGCCATGGCAGCACCTGCTGACCTACACCGAAGCCGTGATGCGCGTGTATAACCAGCATGGCCGCCGCGACAACAAGTACAAGGCACGCATCAAGATCCTGCTGAAAGCTTTGGGCGTGGAAGAATTCACCCGCCAGGTGGAAGCGGAATGGGCCGACCTGAAAGACGGTCCGGAAACCCTGACCGTGGAAGAGATGCAGCGCGTGATCGACTACTTCCAGCCGCCAGCCTACAAAACGCTGGAAGATACGGACGTCGTCGCCGCGCAAGCCGGCAACAAGGCTTTCGCCAACTGGGTCAACCGCAACGTCAAGCCGCACAAGGTGCCTGGCTACGCCGCCGTGGTGCTGTCGCTGAAGAAAACCGGCGTGCCGCCGGGCGACGCCACCGCCGAGCAGATGGACTTCATGGCCGACCTGGCGGACCGCTACAGCTTCGGCGAACTGCGCGTCACTCACGAACAGAACGTGGTGCTGGCCGACGTCGAACAATCGCAGTTGTTCGCGCTGTGGCAGGAAGCCAAAGCGCACGGCCTGGCGACGCCGAACATCGGCCTGCTGAACGACATGATCTGCTGCCCTGGCGGCGACTTCTGCTCGCTGGCCAACGCCAAGTCGATCCCGATCGCCGCCGCCATCGCCGAGCGTTTCGACAACCTGGACTTCCAGCACGACATCGGCGAGATCGAACTGAATATCTCCGGCTGCATCAACGCCTGCGGCCACCACCACGTCGGCAATATCGGCGTGCTGGGCGTGGATAAAGACGGCAGCGAATGGTATCAAGTGTCGATCGGCGGCGCGCAAGGCAACAACGCCGCCATCGGCAAGATCATCGGCCCGTCGTTCTCCGCGCTGCAAATGCCGGAAGTGATCGACCGCCTGCTGCAGGTCTACCTGCGCGACCGTTTTGAGGGCGAGACCTTCGCCGAATGCGTAGCGCGCATCGGTATCGCCCCGTTCAAGGAATTTGTGTACGCCACGCCGATCGCTGAAAAGGGCGGCCGTCTGGTTGGAGAGGATGAATATGTCTAAGCATTTGATTATCAAGGGCCGCGAAGTAGTGGAAGACGACTGGCAGGTGCTGCGCCTGGCCGAACCGGTCGAAGGCGCGCCAGCGCACGATCCGGCCACCGTCGCCGTCCCGGCCGGCAAATTCATCGTGCCATTGAGCCTGTGGCTGGTGCAGCGCGAGGTGCTAGCGGCGCGCACCGCCGCCGGCGAGATCGCGGTGTGGATCGCGCCCGACGAACGTCCTGAAACGCTGAAAGGCCTGCTGGACCAGTTCCCGCTGATCGCCGTCGACTTCCCGAAATTCACCGATGGCCGCGGCTACTCGATCGCCTACAACCTGCGCACCCGCCTGGGCTGGACCGGCGAACTGCGCGCCATCGGCGACGTGCTGCGCGACCAGTTGTTCTCGATGCAGCGCGTGGGCTTCAACGCCTATGCCGTGCGCGCCGACCGCGATCCGCACGACGCGCTGAAAGGCCTGTCCGACTTCTCCGAAACCTATCAGGCTTCGGTCGACCAGAAAGTGCCGCTGTTCCGCCGCCACGCACGTCCTGCACCGGTTGCGGCCAACAACGACGGCGCCGGCATTTGATTGGAGCAGCCATGAGTGACCTGAGCAAGCTGATTGCGGATACGCGCGCCACGCTGTCCCGCATCGCCAGCGACTTTAGCCCCGCCGTCTTCGCCTCCTCGCTGGCGGCCGAAGACATGGTGCTGACCGACCTGATTCTGAAGGGCGGCTACGACATCGGCATCTTCTCGCTTGAAACCGGCCGCCTGCACAAGGAAACGCTGGACATGCTGGACAAGGTGAAAGCCCATTACGGCTACGACATCGCGGTGTTCAAGCCGCAGGCCGAAGCGGTGGAAGCCTATGTCGCGCAGAATGGCCTGAACGCCTTCTACGACAGCATCGAAATGCGCAAGGAATGCTGCCGCATCCGCAAGGTCGAGCCGCTGAGCCGCGCGCTGTCGGGCAACAAGGCCTGGGTCACCGGCCAGCGCCGCGCGCAAGCCGCCACCCGTTCGTCGCTGATGGTGGAGGAGGACGATCCGGCCCACTTCATGACCAAGTTTAATCCGCTGGCCGACTGGTCGGAGGAGGACGTGTGGAACTACATCCGCGAGAACAATGTGCCGTACAACGCGCTGCACGATCAGGGTTATCCATCGATCGGTTGCGAACCGTGTACCCGCGCCATCCAGCCGGGTGAAGATGTCCGCGCCGGCCGCTGGTGGTGGGAGAATCCGGAATCGAAAGAGTGCGGCCTGCACGTGGTAGACGGTAAACTGATACGCATTAAATCTGTCGCAGCATAAGCGATTTGAAAGAGATCCAAATGAACGCTCTAGTAGATAACAACGCGCACATGAATTCGCGCCACCTCGATGCACTGGAATCGGAAGCGATCCACATCATGCGCGAAGTCGCCGCCGAATGCAGCAACCCTGCCCTGCTGTTCTCGGGCGGTAAAGACTCGGTGGTCCTGCTGCGCATCGCCGAGAAGGCTTTCCGTCCGGGTAAATTCCCGTTCCCGCTGGTGCACGTCGACACCGGCCACAATTTTGAAGAAGTCATCACCTTCCGCGACAAGCGCGTGGCCGAACTGGGCGAACGCCTGATCGTCGGCTCGGTGGAAGAGTCGATCCGCAAGGGCACCGTGCGCCTGCGTAATCCGCAAACCGATTCGCGCAACGCCGCACAAGCGGTGACACTGCTGGAAACCATCGCCGAACATGGTTTCGACGCCTGCATCGGCGGCGCCCGCCGCGACGAAGAGAAGGCCCGCGCCAAGGAGCGCATCTTCTCCTTCCGCGACGAATTCGGCCAGTGGGATCCGAAGTCGCAGCGCCCGGAACTGTGGGACCTGTATAACACCCGCGTGCATCCGGGCGAGAACATGCGCGTATTCCCGATCTCCAACTGGACCGAGCTGGATGTGTGGCAGTACATTGCCCGCGAAAAGCTGGAACTGCCGCCGATCTACTTCGCGCACGAGCGCCAGGTCATTCCGCGCAACGGCCTGCTGGTGCCGTTGACCGGCCTGACCCCGGCGCGCGAGGGCGAAACCGTCGAAACGCAAGTAGTCCGCTTCCGTACCGTGGGCGATATCTCCTGCACCTGCCCTGTGTCCTCGGACGCGGCAACCGTGGAGCAGATCATCGCTGAAACCGCGATCACCCAGGTGACCGAGCGCGGCGCCACCCGCATGGACGACCAGACGTCCGAAGCCTCGATGGAAAAACGTAAAAAAGCAGGATACTTCTAATGACTACGACTACTCACGAACAAAGCCTGCTGCGCTTTATCACCGCCGGTTCCGTCGATGACGGCAAGTCCACCCTGATCGGCCGCCTGCTGTTCGACAGCAAAGGCATCTTCGCCGACCAGCTGGACGCCATGTCGCGCTCCAAGCACAAACGCACGGTGGGCGACACCGTCGACCTGTCGCTGCTGACCGACGGCCTGGAAGCCGAGCGTGAGCAAGGCATCACCATCGACGTGGCCTACCGCTACTTCGCCACGCCCAAGCGCAAATTCATCATCGCCGACACGCCGGGCCACGAGCAGTACACCCGCAACATGGTGACCGGCGCTTCGACCGCCGATGCCGTGATCATCCTGGTGGACGTGTCGAAAGTGAAGCTGCGCGAAGACGGCGGCGTCGATCTGCTGATCCAGACCAAGCGCCACTCGACCATCGCCCACCTGCTGCAGATCGAACACGTGATCGTGGCCGTCAACAAGATGGACCTGGTTAACTACGATCAGGACATCTACAACCGCATCGTCAAAGCCTACGGCGAGTTTGCCGCCACGCTGGGCCTGAAGGACATCACGCCGATCCCGCTGTCCGCCCTGACCGGCGACAACGTGGTGGAAAAGAGCGAGAAGCTGGGCTGGTATCAAGGCCCGACCCTGATCGAGCTGCTGGAATCGCTGTCGGTGTACGACGACTCGCACGACGCGCCTTTCCGCTTCCCGGTGCAGCTGGTGGCGCGCCACAACGGCCACGAAGCCAACGACTTCCGCGGCTACATGGGCCGCATCGAAGCCGGCAAGGTGTCGGTGGGCGACAAGCTGGTGGTGCAGCCTTCGGGCCAGAGCGCGACCGTGAAAGACATCCTGACGCTGGAGGGTTCGCACCGGTCGGCGGTGGTGGGCCAGTCGGTCACGCTGCTGCTGGACGAGTACCTCGACATCTCGCGCGGCGACCTGCTGGCGAGCGCGGACAGGCCGGCCACCCAGCTCAAGCAGCTGAAGGCCGATGTGTGCTGGATGTCCGATGAACCGCTGGATGTGCGCCGCAAGTACTGGATCAAGCACGGCACCAAGCAGACCTCTGCCAAGGTGAAGACGATTGAGTCTCTGCTGGACATCAACACCCAGCAGCGCCACAGCGCCGATGGCCTGAAACTGAACGACATCGCCACCATTGAGCTGAGCGTGCAGCAGCCGCTGGCGGCCGATGCCTACAGCGACATCCGCGCCACCGGCGCTTTCATTCTGATCGACGAAGTCACCCACCAGACGGTGGCTGCTGGTATGATCCGGCTGTAAAAGCAACCCATCAGCGTCATCCCGGCACAGGGCGGGCCGTTCCCGCCTGCGCCGGAATGACGTACCACAGCCGACAAAAGAATCACGCGATGGCCAATCTCGGAAAAGTGTATTTAATCGGCGCCGGTCCCGGCGCCCAGGACCTCATCACCCTGCGCGGCGCGCGGCTGCTGGCGCAAGCCGACATCGTACTGCACGACGCGCTGGTGACGTCAGAGATGCTGGAACTCTGCCCGCAGGCGGAGAAAATCCCGGTCGGCAAACGCAGCGGCCAACGCTCGGTGGCGCAGCAGGTCATCAACCAGCAGCTGGTTGAAGCGGCCCGCCGCGCCAAACTGGTGGTGCGCCTGAAAGGCGGCGACCCGATGATGTTCGGCCGCGCCGACGAAGAACTGCGCGCGCTGGAAGAAGTGGGCATCGAGGTGGAAATCGTCCCCGGCATCACCACCGCGCTGGCCGCTGCAGCCGCCACCCAGCAGCCGCTGACCAAGCGCGGCGTGGCCCGCAGCGTGGCCTTCTTCACCTCATCCACCGCGCCGGAGCACTCCGACCACGACGCCATTCCGGAAACCGACACCCTGATCCAGTACATGGGCGGCCGCGAAGCCATCGCCACCGCCGAACGCCTGCTGGCCCACGGCCACGCGCCGGAGACGCCGGTGGTCGTGATCGAAAACGTCAGCCGCCCGGACCAGCTGATCCACCGCATGACCGTCGCCCAGCTGACGCAGGGCCTGGGCACGCCGCACGGCCCGGTACTGGTGATGATCGGCGAAGCCATGCGCCCGCGCGAGCATCAGGCGATTAGCAAGGCAATAGCCACCTAACTCTGCGCCTGCTTTCCGTTTTTCGGTATTAGAATAACCATTCCCTTCAATCGAGGTAGTAATGGACATCGTTCAAAGACTGGAAAACGCCTGGCAAACCCACGCCGAGGGCCATTTCGAGGCCGCCCTGCAGGAATATATGGCGCTGTTCGACGCCGCCGGCCAGGATGCGGACACCGCGCCCCTGCGCCTGTCCTACGTGCTGGCGGCATGGGCCAAGCTGGCGGAGGAATACCTGCCCGCCCACCACGCGCTGGTCGACCTGCGCAACCGCCTGAGCGCGGAACTGCCGGATGCACCGCAGCTGTTCCACGATATCCGCATCATCAACGACAAACTGGGCGACCTGCAAAACACCTACCACCTGTTCCAGCGCCTGCCGGAAGCGCAGGCGCAGCAGAACGCGCGCGCCGCCCTGCCATCCATCATGGCCTGCGGCGACTATGCGCTGGCGCGCCGCTACCTGCCACAACCCGAACAGCATCTGGCGCTGGCAGCCATGCAGCTGAATGAGCAGAAGAACAAAGTCAACATACTGACCACCGAAGGCATGGCTGAAATGCTGGCCGATGTATTCAACTACACCACCGAAGTCGCATTGGTGCTGGACTTGCTGAACGGCTGCGGCGATACTGCTGCGGCGGCGATCGCGCGCCAGCAGGCGGTCTCGCTGGTGCAGGCGCCCGAAGCCCGCGCATGCGTGCAAGCGGAGCTGGATGCTCCCGGCACCACGCTGGACGCCATGGTTGAATTACAAAATTCGGTGACTGCATAGTGAACAAGATTTACGCTCAAGCCCTCATTCTTTCCACCCTGTTACCGGCTGCCGCATCGGCCGCGCTGCCCACCTACGATTTCAAGGTGGTGCGCAGCTACCCGCACGACACGCAAGCCTTCACCGAGGGCCTGCTGTACCGCGACGGCGCGCTATACGAGAGCACGGGCCTGAACGGCAAATCGTCGATCCGTAAAGTCGATCTGGCCACTGGCAGAGTCCTGCAAAGCAAAGACATTCCGCCGCAGTATTTCGGCGAAGGCCTGACCGCTTGGGGCGACACGCTGGTCGGCCTGACATGGCAAACCCAGACCGGCTTTGTGTTCGACCTGAAGACCTTTGAACTGAAAAGCCAGTTTGCCTATCCCGGCGAAGGCTGGGGCCTGACGCACAACGGCAAGGAACTGATCATGAGCGACGGCAGCTCCACGCTGCGCTTCCTCGATCCCAAAACCTTCCTCGAAGTGCGCCGCATCAAAGTGACCGCGGACGGCATCGCCGTCGATCAGCTGAATGAACTGGAAGTGGTGGAAGGCGAAATCTACGCCAACATCTGGCACACGAATACCATCGCGCGCATCGACCCGGCCAGCGGCAAGATCACCGGCTGGATCGACTTCGGCAAGCTGTATCCGCAAGCGGGCAAGAGCCTGAACGGCGAAAACGTCATGAACGGCATCGCCTATGACGCCGAGAAAAAGCGCCTGTTCGTCACCGGCAAACTGTGGCCGAGTATTTACGAGGTCAAGATCATTCCCCGGAAGTGAACAAGGCGATGATCTCGTCCGCAACGGCACGCACCGGCGCCGCCCGGCGCACATCCTCGTGCATGACGATCCACAGCTTGCGCTTGACCGGACAGGCCGGTGCGGCAATGTCCACCAGCCCCTCGGCGCGGAAATAATCCGGCAGCACCGCCACGCCGCAACCGGCAACGGCGGCCTGAAACAGCGTGCCCAGGTCATTGGTCCGCAGGCAGTAGCGGCGCTCGCCACGCACTTTTTCCAGCCATAGATGCTGCGGCGTGTGTTGCAGCAGTTCGTCATAGCCGAGAAACTCCCACTGCTCCGGCACGCGCCGGGCCAGATAGGCTTCGCTCGCGCACAGCCGGTAAGTCACCGTCGCCAGCGAGCGCACCGTCAGTCCGGGCGCCGTGGGACGGTTGTAGCGCAAGGCGATGTCCGATTCGCGCCGCATCAGATCCGTCTCGCGTGCCTCGCCCCGCAAATCCAGCTCGACCCCGGACAAGCGATGCAGCGCCGGTTGCAAACGCGGCGCCAGCAGCCAGGACGCCAACGCCGGCGGCGCCGACACGCGCACCTTGCCTCGCACCGCCGCCGCGCCACTGGCGGCGCGCATCAGTCCGTGCATATTGTCCTCCATCTGGCGCGCATGCGGCACGAGGGCGCGGCCAGCGGCGGTGAGCGACCATCCTTTGGGAAAGCGATCGAACAGCTTAACGGCAAGCGCCGCCTCCAGCGCGTCGATACGGCGCGCCACCGTGGTGTGCTCCACTCCCGCCGCGCGCGCGGCGCCGGACAGCGTGCCGGCATCATGCAAGGCAAGGAAAAAGCGCAGGTCATCCCAGTCTGGTTGGTTCATTGTGCAATTATGCACACAAAATGCGCGCGTTTTGGGAATTTCGCCCAGCAAGCAACAGCGCTATCGTGTCTTTATTTAAGGAGATGACGATGAAACTGTTGAACCGCATGTTTTGCCTCTTCATGTGGGTGCCAGCCCACCACGCCGCGATGGCGGCCCAGCCCTTCCCGCTGGCAGGTACATGGACGCTGGTGGCCGCAGACCGTCTGCTGCCCGACGGTACGCGCGTACCGGACTACGGCGAAGCGCCGGCCGGCCTGATGATGATCGATACAGACGGCCGCTATGCGGTGCAGATCTACCAGCAGGGCCGCCCACGCTTCACCGGCGGCGACAAGCGGAGTGGTACAACACAGGAATTTCGCGCCGCCGTGGAAGGGGCCAGCACGCATTTCGGAAGGCTCGCCATCGACGAGCCTTCCCACACGCTGACCTTCATCATTGAAAGCGCAGCGTTTTCAAACTGGGAAGGCACGCGGCAGGAACGCCGCTATGAATTGAAAGGCGATGAACTAAGCTACCGCGTGCCGGCGCGGCCGGACGGGCAGGTGCCGCTGTCGGTGTGGCGCAGGCTAAGATAAGGCGTTGACGCAATAATCGGACAGCGCTTGCAGCACGGCGGCGTTTTCGCCCGCCGCTTCCACCACCTTGATGCTGACCTGCGGATAGGCCACGCGCAGGTCATCCAACATCACCGGCAGGTCGCGCAGCACATGGCCGCCCTGCCCCAGGAATACCGGCACCACGGTGATATCGTTGATGCCGTCGGCGGCCAGCGCCGCCACCAGTTCGGGCAGGCTTGGCGACATCAGCTCCAGAAACGCCAGCTCCACCCTCACCTGCGGCTCGCGCGCCTGCGTCAGATCGCGCAGGCGCTCGAACGGCGCCGCCCAGGATGCGGCGCGGGCGCCGTGTGCAAACAAAACCAGTGCGCGTTGAGTCGTCATCAGTGTCGCTCCACCCACCACATGGCCCACATCGCCAGCAGCAGGAACAATAAACTCGGGGCGATCGCGGTCAGGATCGCCGGCCAGGTACTTAGCATGCCCAGGTGCGAGAACAGCGTATTCACCAGCAGGAAGCTCACGCCCAGCATAATGCCAAGGAAAATCTTCAAACTCACGCCGCCGCTGCGCGTGTGCAGGTAGCCGAACGGCAGCGCCAGCGCCATCAGCACAAAGATCGCCAGCGGGTCGAACAGCTTTTTCCAGAACGCGATCTTGAAGCGCTCGGTTTCCTGCTTGTTCTCCTGCAGGTGACGAGTGTACACCGCCAGCTCGTTGGCCGACATGCGTTCCGGGTCAGAACGCGACACCGACAAAATCTTCGGCGTGATCTCGGACAGCAGATCCTTGCTATCGCTGCGGCGCGTTTCGATCAGGCCCGACTCCTGCGCGAAGTTATTTTCCAGATTCGCCTCGCTGTCCGGCTTGAGCAGTTGCGGATTGATGAACAGGTTTTCCGTCACATCCTTCAGCTGCCATTTGTTATTGCCCTGGAAGCTGCCCGACTTGGCCAGCGTAATGGAGCGCAGGCGGAAGTTGGTGTCGAATTCGTACAGCTTTACATCGATCAGCGTGCCGTCCGGGCGCACCTCGCGCACGTTGAAGAAGCGCGAGCCGATGACGGTGCCGGTCATGCCGTCCGACTTCACGATATCCTTGGTCCACAAGCCGGAACGGAATTCGGTGGAGATGGCCGCACCGCGCGCGGTCAGCTTGATTTTTTCCGCCAGCGGCGCAGTGCGCGGCACCACCAGCTCGCCGACCATAAACGTCAGCACCACCAGCACCAGGCCGATCTTGGCCAGCATCCACGCCACCATTTGGGTCGACATGCTGGAGGCGCGCATGATGGTGAATTCCGACGTCGCCGCAAACTGCGCCATGGTGTAGATGGTGCCGATCAGCGCCGCCAGCGGCATCACTTCATACACGTGGCCGGGCAGCTGCACCAGCACGTACAGGAAAGCATACTGGATGGCGTAGCCGTTCTTTCCGACCTTGGGCAGCTCGCCGGTCAGGTCCATGAAGGCTTGCAGCGCCAGGAAGGCCACCAGGACGAAGGCGACGGCTTGCAGTATCGATACCGCGAAATAGCGTTGCAGGATTTTCATTACGAGACTACTTTCTTACGCGAGCGTTTAAACGCCGCCAACAGCGCCAACGGGTGGTAACGGTGGTTCAGATTCAGTCGCCACGCGAACAGGCCAAACACCAGCAGCATGGCCGCCACGTGCAGCGGCCACCACGACACCGCAAACGCCGCCTTGCCCTGGCGGACGCTGGCCTCGATCAGTTTGACGAAGTTGTTATAGCTGAAGAAGATCAGCAGCGCGATGATCAGATTGGCCGAGCTGCCGGCGCGCGGATTCACAAAGCCGAGCGGAATCGCCAGCAGCACCAGCACCAGGCAGGTGAGCGGCGAGGCGGCGCGCCACAGCAGCTCGGCGCGCGCGGCGCTGCTGGTGTCTTTCAACAGCTGCATGGTCGGTATGCTGTCGGTATCGCGATCGCCGTCCAGTTCCTGATTCTGGTTGGTGACGCGCATGCTGTAGCTTTCGAATTCCATGGTCTGGAAATCGGCCTGGCCCGGCACACCCTGATAACGGCGGCCGTTCTTGAGCACCAGGTACTTCTCGCCTTTCGGCCCGGTGTTGACCACGCCCTCGCGCGCGACGATGACGGCCGTGCCCTTCTCATCGACGGTGTTGACGAACACGTTCTGCACCGTGGCCGTTTTGCCGGCCCCGCCCTCCACGAAGAAGATGCGGTTGGCCGACGCCGATTCCTTGAACTGGCCGGGCGAGACTTTTTGCAGGTCCTCGCGCTTTTCAAAGCGCTCCACATACTCCGAGCTTTTCTGCTTGGCCCATGGCGTGGCGACGAAGCTGAGCAAACCGGTGAGGAACACGATGGGCAGGCCAAAAGTCAGAACCGGCACGATCCAGCGCGTCAGCGACAGGCCGGACGCGAACCACACCACCATCTCGGAATCGCGGTAAGTCCGCGTCACCACCATCAGCACCGAAATAAAGCTGGTGAGGATGAGGATAGTTGGCAGATAATTCAGCGTTGCAAACACGATCAGCGCGATCACGTCGCCGGACGCCACCTTGCCGCCTGCGGCCTTGCCGAGGACTGCGATCAGGGTCCAGGTAACGCAGATGCTGAACAGGACCGTGAAGGAAGCGCCGGCCGTAGCGGTCATTTCACGTCGTAGGGCGCGTTGGAAGATCATTGAAGATTATAATTCGGTAGTTTGGCCCCGGTATTAAGCCATAAGCTACACGGGACCTTTAGTTTTAAAGTACGTACACGACACGGAGAATCAAATGGACTTTAGCATAAAAGCATTCGACACAAAAAACACCATCGCTACCGCCAAAGCCGGCGTAATCGCCGTCGCGGTCTTCGAAAACAAGAAGCTGTCGCAAGCCGCCAAGGCGCTGGACGGCGCTGGTGAAATCACGGCTGCGCTCAAGTCCGGCGACATTACCGGTAAAACCGGCACCACCCTGCTGCTGCGCGGCCTGAAGGGCGCCGCCGCCGAGCGCGTGCTGCTGGTCGGCCTGGGCAGCGACGACGCGGTCAGCGAGAAAAGCTTCACCGGCGGCGTGGCTGCGGCGCTCAAGGCATTCTCCTCCCTCGGCACGAGCGACGCTATTATCGCACTGCCGATGACCGAAGTGAAAGAGCGCGACGTCAATTGGGCGATCCGCACCGTGGTGCAGAGCGGCCACGAATCGGTGTTCCGCACCGATGGTCAAAAGAGCAAGAAGGATCCGGCCGCCGCCGGCGTGAAGAAGATCGCCCTGGCCGTGCCGAATACCGCCGCCGCAAAACTGGCGCTGGCGCAGGCCGTAGCCATCGCCAACGGCATGGACCTGACCAAGGAACTGGGCAACACCTCGGCCAACGTCTGCACGCCAACCCACCTGGCCAACGTCGCCAAAAAGCTGGGCAAGGACTACAAGTTCGAGGTGGAAGTACTGGACCGCAAGCAGCTGGAAGCGCTGAAAATGAACAGCTTCCTGTCGGTCACCAACGGCAGCGAGCAGCCGCCTAAATTCATCGTCATCAAGCACATGGGCGGCAAGGCCAAGGATGCGCCGGTGGTGCTGGTCGGTAAAGGCATAACCTTCGACACCGGCGGCATTTCGCTCAAGCCGGGTCCCGGCATGGACGAGATGAAGTACGACATGGGCGGCGCCGCTTCGGTGCTGGGCACCTTCCGCGCCATCGGCGAGATGAACCTGAAGCTGAACGTGATCGGCATCATCGCATCGTGCGAGAACATGCCGTCCGGCCGCGCCACCAAGCCGGGCGACATCGTCACCTCGATGAATGGCCTGACCATCGAAATCCTGAACACCGACGCCGAAGGCCGCCTGATTCTGTGCGACGCCCTGACCTACGCCGAGCGCTTCAACCCGGCCGCGGTGATCGACATCGCCACCCTGACCGGCGCCTGCATCGTAGCCCTGGGCCACCACAAGAGCGGCCTGTTCACGCGCGACGATGAAGTGCACAACAAGCTGGCCGACGAGATTCTGGCCGCCGGCAGAAACGCCAGCGACACCGCATGGCGCCTGCCGATCGGCGAAGAGTACAACGAGCAGCTCAAGTCCAACTTCGCCGACCTGGCCAACATCGGCACGCCGGGCGGCGCCTCGTGCACCGCGGCGGCATTCCTGGAAAACTTCACCCGCAAGTACACCTGGGCGCATCTGGACATCGCCGGCACCGCATGGAAATCGGGCGGGAACAAAGGCGCGACCGGCCGCCCGGTGCCGCTGCTGTCGAACTTCCTGATCAACCGCGCGTAAGCGCGGTTACAACCGCGGTCAGAACTCTTCCCAACCTTCGGCGCCGACTGCCATGCGCTGGCGCGCCGGGGCCGGGGCCGCGATTCTGGCCGGCGTCTTGCGGCGCGCCAGCGGCGTCACCACCGCCGTCCTGGCGGTGCCGCCATGTGCGCCATCGAGCTTGAACATGCCAACCATCTCCACCAGCCCGGTCGCCTGATCCTGCAAGGACGCGGCGGCGGCACTGGCTTCCTCGACCAGCGCGGCGTTTTGCTGGGTCACATGATCCATCTGGGTCAGCGCCTGGCTGACCTGATCGATGCCGGCGCTCTGCTCCCGGGTGGACGAGCTGATCTCCTCCATGATGTGGGTCACGCGCTGAATGCTGCCGACGATGTCGTCCATCGTGGCGCCGGCCTGGTCGACCAGCCGCGTGCCTATCTCGACCTTCTCCATCGAATCGCCGATCAGGGCCTTGATTTCATGGGCCGCCGAGGCACTGCGCTGGGCCAGGTTGCGCACCTCGGTGGCGACGACGGCAAAGCCGCGTCCCTGCTCGCCGGCGCGCGCCGCCTCCACCGCCGCGTTCAGCGCCAGGATATTGGTCTGGAAGGCGATGCCGTCGATCACCCCGATGATATTGCCGATCTTGCCGGCGGATTCGTTGATCGAGCCCATGGTGCCCACCACCTGCGCCACCACGCTGCCGCCCTTGAGCGCGATGGCCGACGCCGAGGCGGCCAGCTCGTTGGCCTGGCGTGCGCTGTCGGCGTTCTGCTTGACGGTGGCGGCCAGTTCGTCCATCGACGACGAAGTTTCCTCCAGCGCGGCGGCCTGCTGCTCGGTACGGGAAGACAGGTCCAGGTTGCCGGCCGCGATCTGCACCGAGGCCGATTCGATGGCGCCGGCGCTATCGTGCACTTGGCCGACCATATCGGCCAGGCCGTCGCGCATGGTCTTCATGGCGAACACCAGGCTGGAACGGTCGTCCGGCGCGGTATCGATCTCGACGCTCAGGTCGCCGGCGGCGATGCGGGTGGCAATCCCGGCGGCGTAGCCCGGCTCGCCGCCCAGCTGGCGCGTCAGGCTGCGGGTGATCAGCACCGCCGCGATCACGCTGCACAGCAGCGCCAGCCCGCCGATGAGCAGCATCAGCGAGCGGGTCTGCTGGTAGGCCTGCTTGATGGCGGCCGCCCCCTCGGTATTTTGCGTTTCCTCGATGGCAGCCAGTTCGCGCAGCAGCTCCCACCATTTTTTCTGCACCGGCCGGAATTCAAACCGCAGCAATTGATAGGCCTCGGTTTTTTTGTTCGCCTCGATCAGCGCCTTGGCCCTGGCGACGAAGGGCGCGGCCAGTTGCGCCTGCTGCTTGATTTTGCCGTACAGCGCCATCTCCTCGGGCGAGGTGCCGTGCTGGGAGGCGAACATCTCGCCCAGCTTGTTTTGCGCCTGCTCGTACTTTTCGCTCTGCGCGGCGATGCGCTTGAACTCGATCCCGACTTCCTCCTGCTGGTCCTCGGACAGCAGGATCAGATTACGCAACGCCAGTGCGCGCTCGGTCACCGTCAAGTCCATTTTCGCCAACAGCTTGGACTCCACACTGTTGACATCGACAATATCCGTCACCTGCTCCTGCATCCGCCCCATGCGGTAAATGCCAAACAGCGTCACGATGGCCAGCAGCAGCGCCACCAAACCAAAACCCAAGCCCAACCGTGTTACCACCTTCATGCCCGAAATACGCATACCCCGCCTTATATGGATTAAATAGCAGAAAAGAACAACATTTCCAATGATAACAAGAATTTCCCCATGGAAATGTAGGGATATTCCTATTGCCTTGTAGGGAAATGAGTGGAGGGGTGCGTAGGTGATGCGTCAATACAGGGTCACGCCGGGCGCCGGCGGTGGCCCTTCTTCTTTTTCCTGAGCCGGGTGCATCACCACCGTCAAGGTGGCAGGGTAATCGTAGCCGGCACCGGTGTTCCGGTCTACCACATACCCCACACCGGCCGTCAGCGCCAGATTCCCCCACAAGTTGCCGTCCGCCTTGGACTCCACCTTCTCATACGCCCAGCCCTTGCCCGCCTTCTGGCAATCGATGCGCAGCGGTCCCGCGCTCTTGCGCAGCGTGATCCGGCCCGGCGTGGTCACAAACCATTTGCCCACGTCGTTGTACAGCACGCAGCCGACACCGGCGATCTCGCGGTGATCGAGCACGGTTTGCACCAGCACGTTTTGTTCAGTGGATTCTGTCAGGGAGGCGCAACCGGCCAGCAAAGCCAGCAGTGCGATAACCGCAGAGGCGGGGCGGAAATACATGATCTGTCTCGGAAAAATGGAGTCAGATCAGTGTAACAGCCCGCACGCGGTTTTATTTGCTTAATCAAGCGGCGTAAAGCGTTGCACTTTACGCCTTGTTCCATCACGCGCTATGACGGTCCGGCGTCTTGGCAGTGACCGGGGTATCGGCCTGTTCCTGCTGCTTTTTCTTCAGGCCTTGCACCACTTTCAGGATGTCGTCCATGCCGCGCTCGCCGCCCAGGGACGAGAAAGCGTCCAGCACTTCGTTCAACACCTGATTGCGCACCGCAGCCTCATCGGAATTGATGGCCGGGGGACGCTGCAGCGCTTCGGCGGCGCGCTTTTCAGCGGCAGCGGCCTCTTTCTGCGCAGCGGTCTTGCGGCCGCCCGGCGGTTTGCCGTGCTCCAGTGCCGCCTGCCAGATCACCCAGCGGCGTTGCGTTTCGAAGACCAGATATTCATCCGGCTTGTCTTCACGGCGCCGGACAATATGACCGTCGCGCTGTGCCCATGCTTCAAATGCAGATCGCATTTTCTATTCCTTTGTAAATGCGCTACGCGCAATTCACTATAAAAAAGACTATTGTTTCCGTATGGTATCACCTATTGCGCCATCACAACACACAAATGTACCCACGCTTGCTGTTTTTCTGTTGCTAAACGGAAACACAAATTTTCCACTTATTTGTAGCAGTATATTTCTATTTTGTTACTTTGTCTTGCCTTTCAGTTCTATTTTGACAACAACGAGACAGTATTGGCAATTTTTTTTTGATTTCACATATTTTGCAACATTTTAGGCCCCTACGCCCGCACGCGAAAGCCTTTTTCATGTTTTTTCATACAGCTTTGCAAGTCGACAAGCACAACACCCAAATGGGGATGCTGTAAGATGCACGCACTGCAACCTGCATGAAAGTTTTTTATGAAATTAGCCACGTGGAATGTTAACTCTTTGAACGTAAGACTGCCGCACGTTATGAAATGGCTAGAGGAGAACCCTACTGATGTGCTCGCAATCCAGGAAACAAAATTAACTGACGACAAGTTTCCACTGGCCGAACTGGAGGCCGCCGGTTATCACGTGGCGTACACCGGCCAGAAGACCTACAACGGCGTTGCCATCATTTCCCGGCAGCCTATTCACGATATCGTCAAAAACAATCCAAAGTTTGAGGATCCTCAACAACGCATTATTGCCGGCACCATCGACGGTGTGCGCGTGGTGTGCGCCTACGTGCCCAACGGCCAGGCGGTGGGTTCGGAAAAGTTTGAATACAAGATGGCCTGGCTGAACGCCTTCCACGACTGGATCAAGGAACAGGCAGCCGCGTACCCGCAGCTGGCGGTGGTGGGCGACTACAACATCGCGCCGGAAGACCGCGACGTGCACGACCCGGCCGCCTGGGAAGGCATGGTGCATGTATCGCCGGAAGAACGCGCGCAGCTCAGGCGCCTGCTGGACATTGGCCTGACGGACGCCTTCCGCATGTTCGAGCAGGCCGACAAATCGTTCAGCTGGTGGGACTATCGCGGCCTGGGCTTCCGCCTGAACAAAGGCTTGCGCATCGACCATCTGCTGTTGTCGGACGCGCTCAAGCAGCGCTGCACCGCCTGCATCATCGACCGCGTGCCGCGCAAGTGGGAACAGCCGTCCGACCACACGCCGGTGGTCGCCACCTTCGCTTAAACCCGCGGCAGCAGCAGCTGGGCCGTGGCATGCGGCACCGGCTGCGAAAACAGATAGCCCTGCGCGTACTGGCAGCCGTGGCGCTGCAGCAGCGCGTACTGCCCTTCCGTCTCCACGCCCTCCGCCACCACCGATAGCTGCAGGCTGTCGGAGAGCGCGATGATGGCCGCGACAATCGCCTGGTCTTCCGCGCTGTCTTCCAGATCCTTGATGAAAGCGCGGTCAATCTTGATCTTCTTGACCGGAAAACGCTTGAGGTAAGCCAGCGAGGAATAGCCGGTGCCGAAATCGTCGATCGACAGGCGGATGCCCATGGCGTTGATGTGGCCGAGAATTTCCAGCGTCTGCTCGCCATGCTCCATCAGCGCGGTTTCCGTGATTTCGAATTCGATCAGCGCCGGATCGATGCCGGTGTCGTCGAGGATGCCGCGCACCGATTCCACCAACCCGCGGTGCATGAACTGGCGCGGCGACAGGTTGACCGCCAGCGGCACCGGCGCCAGCCCCTGGCTTTGCCACAGCATGCTTTGCCTGCAGGCCTGGCGCATCACCCATTCGCCGATGCCGACGATCATGCCGTTTTCCTCGATGATGGGGATGAACTGGTCGGGTGTAATCAGCTCGATGCCGCCGCGCCGCCAGCGCAGCAGCACCTCCATCGCGTGCAGGCGGCGCGTGCCGATATCCATGATGGGCTGGAAGTACAGTTCGAACTCGTTGGCCGCCAGCGCGCCGCGCAGGCTGGACTCCAGCTCGAAGTGGCGCGCCGCCGACTGGTTCATCGCCTCCTTGAAGAACTGGTAGTTGTTACGGCCGCTGGCCTTGGCGTGGTACATGGCGCCATCGGCGTTGCGCATCAGCGTCTCCACGTCGCCGCCATCGTCCGGATAGACGCTGATGCCGATCGATGGCGTGATGTGCAGGTTGCGGCCCTCCAGCGGGAAGCTCTCCGACAGCGCCTCGATGATTTTTTCCGCCACCTGGCTGGCCTCTTCCGAGGTGCGGATGCCCGGCACCAGCACCACGAACTCGTCGCCTCCCAGGCGGGCCACGGTGTCGCTGGCGCGCACCGCGCGGCACAGGCGGCTGGCCACTTCTTTCAGCAGTTGGTCGCCGGTCATGTGGCCGAGCGAGTCGTTGATGGTCTTGAAGCGGTCCAGGTCAATGAACATCACCGCCAGTTTGCGCTCGGTGCGCTGGGCGGCCAGCATGGCGCGGTCCAGCCGATCCGACAACAGCGCGCGGTTCGGCAGGCCGGTCAGGCTGTCGTGATAGGCCATGTGGTGCACGCGCGCCTCGGCCTGGCGCCGCTCGACGATTTCGCCCTGCAGCTGGGCGTTGGCGCCGGCCAGTTCGGCGGTGCGTTCCTGCACCCGTAGTTCCAGTTCGTCGCGCGCGCGCGCCACCGCTTCCGCCGCTTCGCGCCGCGTGGTGATGTCGTCCACCAGCCACACCGAACGTCCGTTAGCCTCGGCCAGATCGAACGGCCGTCCGGACAGGCGCGCCCAGAACGTCGAACCGTCCTTGCGCACCAGCTGGTACTCGGAGACATTGACCTGGCCGGCGCGGAAGTCGCGCGCGGTTTCGGCGCGGGCCTGCTCCCATGCCACCTTGTCGGCATAGAAGGCTTGCACGCTCAGGTGATTCATCTCGCCCGGCCCGTAGCCGAACAGCTCTTCCATCTTGCGGTTGCAGCGCAGGTTGTGGCCATTCTCCACCACCGAAATTCCCAGCACCGCGCTGTCCAGTATCGCCTGATTCTCCAGCAGCGCATTGCGCAGCGCCTCCTCGGCGCGCTTTTGCTCGGTGCGGTCTTCAATCACCCAGATGGTGCCGGCGGTCGGGTCTTCGGGATTGACCACGTAGCCGATCAACTGCGCCCACATGGTAGTGTCGTCGGCGCGCCGCATCTCGATCTCGGTCTGGAACGGCTTGCCGATGGAGAGGAAGGGATAGGCCTCCGCCCCCAGCTTGTCATAGGATTCCTGCGAGGGATACAGCGCGCGCCCCGGCAGGCCAAGGCCGGAAGTCTCGGTGTAGCGGAACATCTCGGCAAAGCCGCGGTTATAGCGCGTGATGATGCGGTTCTTGGTGAACAGGATGCTCATCGAGGCGTTGGTCATGATGGCCTCGACCTCCATCTGGGTTTGCAACGCGTGCGTCACGTCTTCCATAATCCAGATGGTGCCGCCGCCGCGATGCTCGCTGTCCACCGCGCGGGCGCGCACGCGACACAAGAACACACTGCCGTCCTTGCGTTTCAATTCGTAGGCGCCTTTTTCGAACGGCTGGCCGGTGCCCAGCAGCGGTCCTGCTTCCGCGCCGAATTCCTCATACTGCTGCTGCGACTGGAACAGTATCACCGCGGCCTGCCCTTCCAGTTCGCCCGGCGTGTAGCCAAACATCTGCGCCACGCGCGCATTGCAGCTCTGCACACGCTGCGAGCGGGTGAACAGGATGCCAACCGAGGCGTTATCCAGAATTGCCTTCTGCTCCAGCAGCATGCGGCGCAACCTCTCCTCGTCCAGCCGGTGCTCGTTGATGTCTTCCATGATCCACATATTGCCGTCGGCAGTGTGCAGCGGATCGATGGCGCGGCCGTACAGGCGCGCCCAGAACAGCGAGCCGTCCTTGCGGCGCACCTGGATCTCGGCCGTGTGGGACAAGCCTTGCGCCAGCTTCGGCCCTGCTTCCTGTCCCAGCTTGATGAAGTCCGCCTCGCTCGGATAAACAATCAGACTGGAAGCGCCTTCCAGCTCCTGGCGGCTGTAGCCCAGCATCTCGGCGCAGCGGATATTACATTCGAGGATCACCCCATCCTTGCTGAACAAAATGCCGACCGCCGCATTCTCCAGAATGGCGCGCTGCTCCAGCAGCGTTTTGCGCAGCGCGCGCTGGTCGCGCTGGGCTTCGGTAATGTCGTGGAAGACGATGGTCAGGCCGTCGATATCCGCCGCCGGCCGCAAGGGCTTGGACCAAGCCTGCACCGACAGGTACTGGCCGTCGGCGCAAGTGAGGCAGCTATCCCAGCGCTCGGCGCCGTGCAAGCTGGCCAGACTGGCGGCGCGTACATGGCGCGCAAACAGATCGCCCACGGGGCGGCCGCAGGGATCGAAACCCAGCAAGGCGATCAATTCCGCATTGGCAGCCAGCACGAAGCCGTCGGCGCTACAAGCGCAGGCAGGCACGCCGATCAACGCCAGGGCGTCGGCCACAAAATCGGAATTGCTGGACACTTGATATCCGGGAATCATAGTTGGCAGATGATAAACCACATTACTGGCAATCGCCATTAAACCCGTTTGCAAGCGCTCCTAAAAACGACAATGCCCGGCGAACCGGGCATTGTCTTATCTCTTGCCTTTTACTTATCAGTGCGCGGCAGCGCCAGCGGCGCCGATACCGGTTTCGGAACGCATCTGCTGCGCTTCAAAGCCGGCACGGTCGATGCGCGCGCGGCCGCTCTTGTCCAGCAGCGAGAACACGACGATGCACAGGAAGGCCAGAGGCATGGAGAAGATGGCCGGCGACGCATAAGGGAACAACGCATCGGCGTGACCCAGCACGTCCACCCACACCGACTTCGACACCAGCGTCAGGCCGACCGCGGTAATCAGGCCGACAAAGCCGCCGATGGTGGCGCCGCGGGTGGTGCAATCCTTCCACAACACGGACATGAACAGGACCGGGAAGTTGGCCGACGCCGCAATCGCAAACGCCAGCGACACCATGAAGGCGATGTTCTGCTTCTCGAACACGATGCCCAGCACCACGGCCACGATGCCGAGGATGATGGTGGTGATCTTCGATACTTTCAGCTCGCTGCCGCCGCCCGCCTTGCCCTTCTTGATGACGGTGGCGTACAGGTCGTGCGACACGGCCGATGCGCCGGACAAGGTCAGGCCGGCCACCACGGCGAGAATGGTGGCAAAGGCCACGGCCGAGATAAAGCCGAGGAAGACGTTGCCGCCCACGGCCTTGGCCAGGTGGACCGCCGCCATATTGTTCCCGCCCAGGAGCTTGCCCGCCGCGTCCTTGAATTCCGGATTGGTGCTGACCAAAACGATGGCGCCGAAGCCGATGATGAAGGTCAGGATGTAGAAGTAAGCGATCCAGGTGGTAGCCCAGAACACCGACTTGCGCGCTTCCTTCGCGCTAGGCACGGTGAAGAAACGCATCAGGATGTGCGGCAGGCCGGCGGTGCCGAACATCAGCGCCATGCCGAACGAAATCGCGGAGACAGGATCCTTGATGAAGGTGCCCGGCCCCATGATGGCGTCTTTTTTCGCATGCAGTTCCACCGATTTGGCGAACAGCGCCTCAGGGCTGAAATTGAACTGCGCCAGCACGGCAATCGCCATGAAGCTGGCGCCGCCCAGCAGCATCACGGCCTTGATGATTTGCACCCAGGTGGTGGCGGTCATGCCGCCGAACAGCACGTAGATCATCATCAGCGTACCGACCAGCACCACAGCGATCCAGTATTCAAGGCCGAACAGCAGCTTAATCAGCTGGCCCGCACCGACCATCTGCGCGATCAGATAGAACGCCACCACCACCAGCGTGCCCGAGGCGGAGAAGATGCGGATAGGCTCCTGCTTGAAGCGGTAAGCCGCAACGTCGGCAAAGGTGAAGCGGCCCAGATTGCGCAGCCGCTCCGCCATCAGGAAGGTAATGACAGGCCAGCCGACCAGGAAGCCGATGGCGTAGATCAAGCCATCGTAACCGTTCAGGAACACCGAGGCGGAAATGCCGAGGAAGGATGCGGCCGACATGAAGTCGCCCGCAATCGCCAGGCCGTTCTGGAAGCCGGTGATGCCGCCGCCAGCGGTGTAGAAGTCCGATGCGGAGCGGGTCTTGGCTGCAGCCCACTTGGTGACGAACAGCGTAAAGACGACAAACACGGCGAACATGATGATCGCGGTCCAGTTGGTCGGCTGACGTTCGGCCTGGCCGAGGTCCGCGCCGGCGGCGAAAGCGGCGCCGCTGGCGGCCAGCAGCGCTGCCGACAACAGCGGCGCTGCGAGATGGCGTTTGATGGTGCTCATGCTTTTACCTTTTCCTGGATGGCGTGGGTCAGTTCATCGTAGCGGCTGTTGGCGCGTCGTACATACACGCCGGTCACCAGCACCGTGAAGACGATGACGAACAGGCCAATCGGCATGCCCCAGGTCATGACGCCGTCGCCGGTTTTTTTGGCGAGGAACTCCTTATCGAATGCGATCAGCAGGATGTAGCCGTAATAGACCAGCATCATGAGTGCGGTGAGCACCCAGCCGAAACGGGAGCGCGAACTGACCAACTGATGATAGTTGGGATCGCGCTTGATTTTTTGAACGAGGTCGTCTTGCATGATGTGTCTCCTTTTTTGACTTATGAAGCCAGATTAAAGCAGGAGACTTACCGCTCGCTTACGCGCATCATTATTTTTGCAGTACCCGTTCGATCTGCTGCAACGACGACGGATCTTCAATCGAAGTCAGGTCGCCGGGATTGCGGCCCTCGCAAACGGCCTGTATCGAACGGCGCAGCAGCTTGCCGGAACGGGTCTTGGGCAACTGGGTGACGAAGTACACGCGCGCAGGCCGCGCCACGGCGCCCAGCTGGTGATCCACCACCGCCATCACATCCTGCTCGCTGGTCGCCGCATTGGCGTCCTTGAGGATGGCAAATGCCACCGCCACCTGGCCTTTGAGCTTGTCCTCCACGCCCACCACCGCCACTTCCGATACGTTGGGATGGCTGGTGATGGATTCTTCGATCTCGCGCGTGCCAAGACGATGGCCTGCGACGTTGATGACGTCATCGGTGCGCCCCAAAATGAAGTAATAACCGTCCGCATCCCGCACGCCCCAGTCGAAGGTGGAGTACAGCAGCTTGCCGCCGCTCTCCGTCCAGTAAGTATCGACAAAGCGCCGGTCGTCGCCGTACACGGTCTGCATGCAGCCCGGTGGCAGCGGGCCTTCGATCATCACCACGCCCTTTTCGTTAGCTGCGCATTCCACGCCGGTGCTTTCGTTCACCAGCCTGACCTTGTAGCCGTACATCGCCACGCCGGGACTGCCCAGTTTAGTCGGCGCGTCCTCGATACCCTTGGCGATGGAGAGAATCGGCCAGCCGGTCTCGGTCTGCCAGTAATTGTCGATGATCGGTACGCCGATTTCTCCGGCGATCCAGCCGGAAGTGGTTTCATCCAGCGGCTCGCCAGCGAGATACAGCGCCTTCAGCGACGACTTGTCGTGCTTGCGCATGAACTCCGGCGGCTGCTTGCGCAGCACGCGGATGGCGGTAGGCGCGGAGAACATGCGCGTGACCTTGTACTTTTCGACGATGCTCCACCAGATGCCGGGATCGGGACAGATCGGCAGGCCCTCGTACATAATGGTCGCCATGCCGGCGATCAGGGGGCCGTAGATGATATACGAGTGCCCCACCACCCAGCCGATATCGGAAGTGGCGAAGAAGGTTTCGCCGGGCCGGCCGCAAAAGTTATGCTTCATCGATGCCGCCAGCGCCACCGCATAGCCGCCGACATCGCGCTGCACGCCTTTCGGCTTGCCGGTGGTGCCGGAGGTGTACAGAATATAGGAAGGCTCGTTCGACTCCATCCACGCCACCGGCACTTGCGCCGCCAGATGCGAGGCGCGCAACGCAGCGTAATCGACGTCGCGGCCTTCCACCTTGCTCATCGGCGCCAGGCCACGGTCCACCAGAAGCACGCGGGCCGGTTTGGATGAGGACAGCGCGATCGCTTCGTCCAGCAGCGGCTTGTAGGGAATGGCTTTGCCATTGCGCGAGCCGGCATCGGCCGACACCACCAGCACCGGCCTGGCGTCCTCGATACGGCTGGCCAGGCTGTTGGCCGCGAAGCCGCCGAACACCACCGAGTGCACCGCGCCGATGCGGGCGCAGGCCAGCATGGCGAATGCCGCTTCAGCGATCATCGGCATATAGATCAGCACACGGTCGCCCTTGCGCACGCCGAGCGACTGCATCATCGCCGCCCAGCGCTGCACTTCCGCGCGCAGCTCGTTGAAGGAATAGCTGCGCTCCGTATTGGTTTCGGTGGAGATGGCGATCAGCGCGGGCTTGTCGCCCTGCCCGCCCGGCAAGCACCAACGGTCCACCGCGTTGTAACACAGATTGGTCCGTCCGCCGACGAACCAGCGGGCGAATGGCGGATTCGAATAATCCAGCACCTGGCTGAATGGCGTATTCCAATCGATGAGCGCAGCTTCGTCCTGCCAGAACTGTTCAGGCGTGACGACAGAGCGCTGATAAAAATCAGCGTATTTCATGTCTCCTCCGGTTTCCTAAATTCGGGGTCAGAGCCGACAATCGGACATTCCGCTTGCGGAATGTCCGATTGTCGGCTCTGACCCCGAATTTGCTTAGGCGGGTATGCGCACCCAGCCTTCCATCAATACTCGCGCGCTGCGGCTCATTACCGCTTTTGTCACGCTCCATTCGCCGTTCTGCTGCACCGCTTCCGCGCCGACCCGCAAGGTGCCGGACGGATGGCCGAAGCGCACCGCGCCGCGTTCACCGCCGCCCGCAGCCAGGTTGACCAGCGTGCCGGGAATGGCGGCCGCGGTGCCGATGGCGACAGCAGCCGTGCCCATCATGGCGTGATGCAGCTTGCCCATCGAGAGCGCGCGCACCAGCAGGTCCACATCGCCCGCGGCCACTGGCTTGCCGCTGGACGCGGTGTAGGATTTGGGCGGCGCCACAAACGCCACCTTGGGCGTGTGCTGGCGCGTGGCCGCTTCGCTCAGGTCTTTGATGAGGCCCATGCGCAACGCGCCATGGGCGCGTATGGTTTCGAACATCGCCAGCGCCTTGGCGTCGCTGTTGATGGCGTCCTGCAGCTCGGTGCCGGTGTAGCCGATGGCATCGGCGTTGACGAAGATGGTCGGGATGCCAGCGTTGATCATGGTCGCTTTCAGCGTGCCGACGCCGGGGACTTCCAGATCGTCGACCAGCCGGCCGGTGGGGAACATGGAACCGCCAGCACCCTCCTCTTCCGCCGCTGGGTCCATGAATTCGAGCTGCACTTCGGCTGCAGGGAAAGTCACGCCATCGAGTTCAAAGTCGCCCGTCTCCTGCACCTCGCCGTTGGTCACCGGGATATGGGCGATGATGGTCTTGCCGATATTGGCTTGCCACACTCGCACAACAGCCACGCCATCGCGCGGCACGCGGGCCGGATCAACCAGCCCGCCACTGATGGCGAACGCGCCTACCGCTGCGGACAGGTTGCCGCAATTGCCGCTCCAGTCGACAAAGGCTTTGTCGATGGAGACCTGGCCGAACAGGTAATCGACGTCATGATCCGCTCGCGTACTCTTCGCCAGAATCACCGTCTTGCTGGTGCTGGACGTGGCGCCGCCCATGCCGTCAATCTGCTTGCCGTAGGGGTCCGGGCTGCCGATCACGCGCAGCAGCAGCTGGTCGCGCGCGGCGCCTGGCTGCTGCGCTGCTTCCGGCAAGTCCTGCAGGCGGAAAAACACGCCCTTGCTGGTGCCGCCACGCATATAGGTGGCGGGGATTTTGATTTGGGGTTTGTGCGTCATTTAAGCTGCCTTTGCCGATTCAAGGAAGTCCTGCGCGAAGCGCTGCAGCACGCCGCCCGCTTCGTAGATCGACACATCTTCCGACGAATCGAGACGGCAGGTTACCGGCACTTCCACACGTTCGCCATTGCGGCGATGGATTACCAGCGTCAGCGTGGCGCGCGGCGCGCGCTCGCCGATCACGTCGTAGGTCTCGGTGCCATCCAGCGCCAGCGTCAGACGGTTCACGCCCGGCTTGAACTCCAGCGGCAGCACGCCCATCCCCACCAGATTGGTGCGGTGGATACGCTCGAAGCCCTCGGCCACAATCGCCTCCACACCCGCCAGACGTACGCCCTTGGCCGCCCAGTCGCGCGACGAGCCCTGGCCGTAGTCGGCGCCAGCGATCACGATCAGCGGCTGCTTGCGCTCCATATAGGTTTCGATGGCTTCCCACATACGGGTGACTTTACCTTCCGGCTCAACGCGCGCCAGCGAACCGGCTTTCACATTGCCGTCCGCATCGCGCACCATTTCGTTCTTCAGCGTTGGATTGGCGAAGGTGGCGCGCTGCGCGGTCAGATGGTCGCCCCGGTGGGTGGCATAGGAGTTGAAGTCCTCCTCCGGCAGACCCATTTTGTGCAGGTATTCGCCGGCAGCGGAGTTCATCATGATCGCGTTCGATGGCGACAGATGGTCGGTGGTGATGTTATCGCCCAGCAGCGCCAGCGGGCGCATGCCTTCCAACGTGCGCTCGCCTGCCAGCGCGCCCTCCCAATACGGCGGACGCCGGATGTAGGTCGATTGCGGACGCCAGTCGTACAGCGGCGCGGCACGTTCGGTCTCGCCCTCGCTGCGCGCGAACATCGGAATGTAGACTTTGCGGAAGTGCTCCGGCTTGACGCTGGAAGCGACAATGGCGTCGATCTCTTCGTCGCTCGGCCACAGGTCTTTCAGCGTGATGGCTTTGCCACTGCCGTCATGGCCCAGCACATCCTTCTCGATGTCGAAGCGGATGGTGCCGGCAATGGCGTAAGCCACCACCAGCGGCGGCGAAGCCAGGAATGCCTGTTTGGCATACGGGTGGATACGGCCGTCGAAATTGCGGTTGCCCGACAAGACAGCGGTGGCGTACAGGTCACGCTCCACCACCTCTTGTTGAATCGCCGGATCGAGCGCGCCGGACATGCCGTTGCAGGATGTGCAGGCATAGGCCACCACGCCGAAGCCCAGCTTTTCCAGTTCCGGCATCAGACCCGCTTCTTCCAGATACAGCGTGACGGCCTTGGAGCCCGGCGCCAGCGAGGACTTGACCCACGGCTTGCGCAGCAGGCCGGCCTTGTTGGCGTTACGCGCCAGCAGGCCGGCGGCGATCATGTTGCGCGGGTTGTTGGTGTTGGTGCAGCTGGTAATGGCGGCAATGATCACCGCGCCATCCGGCATCTTGCCCGCTTCGTTTTCCACGATGCCCGAGATGCCGCGCGCTGCCAGCTCACTGGTCGGCACACGCTTGTGCGGGTTGGATGGGCCGGCGATATTGCGCACCACGGTCGACAGATCGAACTTCAACACGCGTTCGTATTCGGCGGTTTTCAAACTGTCCGACCACAGGCCGGTATGCCTGGCGTATTGTTCGACCAGCGCCACCAGCGCGTCGTCGCGGCCAGTCAGCTTGAGGTACTTGATGGTTTGCTCGTCGATGGAGAACATGGCCGCGGTGGCGCCGAATTCCGGCGCCATGTTGGAGATGGTCGCGCGGTCGCCCAGCGTCAGCGCGGTTGCACCTTCGCCGTAGAACTCCAGATAGGCCGACACCACTTTTTCCTTGCGCAGGAATTCGGTCAGCGCCAGCACGATGTCGGTGGCGGTGATGCCCGGCTGCGGCTTGCCGCTCAGCTCAACACCGACGATATCCGGCAACCGCATCCACGATGCGCGGCCCAGCATCACGGTTTCCGCTTCCAGCCCGCCAACGCCGATAGCGATCACGCCCAGCGCATCCACCATCGGCGTGTGTGAGTCGGTGCCGACCAGCGTGTCCGGATAAGCCACGCCGTCGGTGACCTGAATCACCGGTGACATGCGCTCCAGGTTAATCTGGTGCAGGATGCCATTACCCGGCGGGATCACGTCCACGTTCTGGAAGGCCTTCTTGGTCCAGTCGATGAAGTGGAAGCGGTCTTCGTTGCGGCGATCCTCGATGGCGCGGTTCTTGTCGAAGGCATCGGGATCGAAACCGCCGCACTCCACCGCCAGCGAATGGTCGACCACCAGTTGGGTTGGCACCACCGGATTGACCAGCGACGGATCACCGCCTTGATCGGCAATGGCGTCGCGCAGGCCAGCCAGATCGACCAGCGCGGTCTGGCCCAGAATGTCGTGGCACACCACGCGCGCCGGGAACCATGGAAAATCCAGATCGCGCTTACGTTCGATTAGCTGCGACAGCGAAGCGTTCAGCGTCGAAGGATCGCAGCGGCGAACCAGATTTTCCGCCAGTACGCGCGAGGTGTACGGCAGTTTGGCCCAGGCGCCTGGCTGGATGGCATCGACGGCTTCACGCGCGTCGAAGTAGTCCAGCTGGGTGCCCGGCAAAGGCTTGCGGAAATTGGTGTTCATTTGCGGTCCTTGATCGGAACGAATTTCAGGTCTTCAGGACCGACGTAGTTGGCGCTTGGACGAATGATCTTGTTGTCGATGCGCTGCTCGATGATGTGAGCCGACCAGCCGGAAGTGCGCGAGATGACGAACAACGGCGTGAACATCGCGGTCGGCACGCCCATCATGTGGTACGAAACAGCGGAGAACCAGTCCAGGTTCGGGAACATCTTTTTGATTTCCCACATCACCGATTCCAGACGCTCGGCGATATCGAACATTTTGGTGGAGCCGGCTTCTTCGGACAGTTGGCGCGCCACGTCCTTGATGACCACATTGCGCGGATCGGAAACGGTGTACACCGGGTGGCCAAAGCCGATCACCACTTCCTTGTTGGCGACACGGTTGCGGATATCGGCTTCCGCTTCGTCCGGGTTGTCGTAGCGCTTCTGGATTTCGAAAGCGACTTCGTTGGCACCGCCGTGTTTAGGTCCGCGCAGCGCGCCGATGGCGCCAGTGATGGCCGAGTGGATATCGGAGCCGGTACCCGAGATCACGCGGCTGGTGAAGGTGGAGGCGTTGAATTCGTGTTCCGCATAGAGGATCAGCGAAGTGTGCATCGCGCGCACCCACGAATCGCGCGGCTTCTCGCCATGCAGCAGGTGCAGGAAGTGGCCGCCGATGGAGTCGTCGTCGGTTTCCACCTCAATGCGTTTGCCGTTATGGCTGTAGTGATACCAGTACAGCAGCATGGAGCCGAAGGATGCCATCAGGCGGTCTGCGATGTCGCGCGCGCCTGGGGTGTTGTGGTCGTCCTTCTCCGGCAGCACGCAGCCCAGCACGGAGACGCCGGTGCGCATCACATCCATCGGGTGGGCCGATGCGGGCAGCGCCTCCAGTGCCGACTTCACGGCTTGCGGCAGGCCACGCAGGGATTTCAGTTTGGCTTTGTAGCCTTTCAGTTCGGAGATGGTTGGCAGTTTGCCGTGAACCAGCAGATAGGCGATTTCTTCGAATTCGCAGGTGGTGGCGACATCGAGGATGTCATAGCCGCGATAGTGCAGGTCATTGCCGGTTTTGCCGACGGAGCACAGCGCGGTGTTACCGGCGGCGACGCCGGACAGGGCGACGGATTTTTTCGGTTTAAAGGTAGCTTCGGTCATTTTCGTGTCTCCTCTTATTTCTTCTGTGCGGCGAACAGCGCGTCCAGCTTCTGTTCGAAATCGTGATAGTTGATACGCTCATACAGCTCGGCGCGGGTTTGCATGGTGTCGACCACGTTCTTCTGCGTGCCGTCGCGGCGAATGGCGCCGTAGACGTTTTCCGCAGCCTTGTTCATGGCACGGAAAGCGGACAAGGGATACAACACCAGCCCCACATCGGCGCTGCGCAATTCATCCACGGTGAACAGCGGCGTCGAGCCGAATTCGGTGATATTGGCCAGCACCGGCACTTTAACCGCGGCGGCAAACTGCTTGTACATATCGAGCGTGATCATCGCCTCGGGGAAGATCATGTCGGCGCCCGCTTCCACGCAGGCGACTGCGCGGTCGATGGCCGCGTCCAGGCCTTCCACCGCCAGCGCATCGGTGCGGGCCATGATGACGAATTGGTCATCGGTGCGCGCATCGACGGCGGCCTTGATACGGTCGACCATCTCCTGCTTGCCGACGATCTCCTTGCCCGGGCGGTGGCCGCAGCGCTTCGCCCCTACCTGATCTTCGATGTGCATGGCGGCGGCGCCGAACTTGATCATCGACTTGACGGTGCGGGCCACGTTGAAGGCCGAGGCGCCAAAGCCGGTGTCCACGTCGACCAGCAGCGGCAAGTCGCACACGTCGGTGATGCGGCGCACGTCGGTCAGCACGTCGTCGAGGTTGGAGATGCCGAGGTCCGGCAGGCCGAGCGAACCCGCCGCCACGCCGCCGCCAGACAAGTAGATCGCCTTGAAACCGGCGCGCTTGGCCAGCAAAGCGTGGTTGGCGTTGATCGCGCCGACGACCTGCAGCGGAGATTCTTCCTGGACGGCTTTGCGGAACGCGGCGCCTGCGGAGTAGTGACTCATATTGTGACCTTTCGATATTGCATTGAAGTTGGGCTCTGTAGTGCAAGGCCTGTGCCAGAAGAACAATCCATAAAAATCAAGCACTTAGAAAATATGCTATGTTTCAAAATGAAACACCGAAACGAATTTGAACTATAATTGAAACATGCGACATTCCACGCCCATGCCCTTCGACGCCAGCGACAAACCGGTTATCTGGACGGTTTCCGTGTCGCGCCTGTCCGACCTGTTCCGCGACATCACGCTGGAATACGACAGCCTGGCCGCCATTGAACCGATCAATCTCGGGTTCGACGAAGCGGCCCGGCATATCCGCGAGCGCCTGGCCACCGAGCGGTGCGATGCGGTGATCGCGGCAGGTTCCAACGCGGCTTACCTGAAAGGCCGCTTGTCGGTGCCGGTGGTGATCGCCAAATTCAGCGGCTTGGACGTGATGCAGGCCTTGGCGAGGGCGCGGCGGATATCGGACCGCATCGGCATCATCACCTACCAGGACCGGTTGGCGGAGCTGGCCGAATTCTCCAGCACCTTCGGCTTCGACGTGGCGCAGCGCACCTACGTCACCGAAGAAGATGCGCGCGCGCAGATCAACGATCTGAAAGCGGCCGGCATCAAGGCGATCGTGGGCGCGGGCTTGATTACCGATCTGGCGGAAGAAGCGGGATTGACCGGCGTATTCGTCTACTCGGCCGCGTCGATCCGTCACGCATTTGACGATGCGCTGGAGATGGCGCGCCTGACGCAGTTGGAATCGAACCGCAGCCGCGCACGCGGCGCGGTGGTCACGGATACCCTGCGCGCCAAGCACGGCATCAACGACCTGCGCGGCGATTCGGCGGCGATGGAATCGATACGGCAGTCGGTGGTGCTGTACGCGAAGTCGCCCGCCACCGTACTGATACAAGGCGAAACCGGCTGCGGCAAGGAACTGGTGGCGCAGGCCATACACCGTGAGGCGCCGCGCACATTGGGGCAGAACCGGCCCTTCGTCGCTGTGAACTGCGGCGCGATTGCGGAGTCTCTGCTGGAGTCGGAACTGTTCGGCCACGAGGAAGGCGCGTTCACCGGCGCGCGGCGCGGCGGCCACGCAGGGCTGTTTGAAGCAGCCAATCACGGCACGCTATTCCTCGACGAGATAGGCGAGATGCCGCTGACGCTGCAAACGCGCCTGCTGCGGGTGCTGGAAGAACGAGAAGTGGTACGGGTGGGCGGCACGCGGCCGATACCAGTCAATGTGCGCATCATCAGCGCCACCCATTGCGACCTCGAACAGCGCGTGCGCGAGGGCCGCTTCCGTGCCGATTTGTTCTACAGGCTGGCAGTGCTGCGCCTCACGCTGCCGCCGCTGCGCGCACGCGCTGAGGATGTGCTGCCGCTGGCCGAATGGTCGCTGAAGAACGCGCTGGCCTCGCTGGGCGCGCGGCCGCATCCCAACCTGCACGCCGAAATGCTGGCCTGCGCGCCGCTACTGCAGCGCTACGACTGGCCCGGCAACGTGCGCGAACTGCGCAACCTGACCGAGCGCCTGGCCCTGTTCCTCGCCGCCGAACCGCTGCAAGCGCTGACCCCAACCTTCGTCCTCAGTATCGCCCCCGAACTCGCCGTCCGTCCCGGCCCGCCGGCGAACATTGGCACGCAGCCGGCGGAGCGCGTCTCCGACATCCTGGCCCGCTTCGGCGGCCGACGCGACGCCGCCGCCGACTACCTCGGCATCAGCCGCACCACCCTCTGGCGCAAGCTCAAAGCCGAACGCTAAATCCGGGGTCAGGTCCGCCATTTCTACACGGCCCCAGCCGTTACGACGTAACGGCTGGGGCCGTGTAGAAATGGCGGACCTGACCCCGGATTTGCCGCTCATCACGGCGGTAAAACCGTTCATCCCAAAGCCGTCGCCGCTGGCGCGGCGCATCGATAGCATGGCGTTACTCAATCACTACGGAGAACACTATGCTGATCAAAGCTATCGCCGCATTTGCCGCCACTCTGGTGCTGGGCCACGCCGCAGCTGCCGGGCATCCATCTTTCAAGGTCAACGTCACCGGCACCGGGGCGCCCATCATTCTGATTCCCGGCATGGGTTCCGCCGGCGAAGTGTGGGACGACACCGTCGCGCGCTACTGCGGCAATCACCAGTGCCACGTACTGACGCTGGCCGGCTTTGCCGGCGTTCCCGCAATCGACCAGCCGCTGATCGCCAGCGCCGAGCAGGAACTGAACACCTATATCACCGAGCAGAAACTGGTGCGCCCTGTCGTGATCGGCCATAGCATGGGCGGCTTCCTCGGCATGAAGCTGGCGGCCGATCATCCCTCCCAGGTGGGCCGCCTGATCATCGTCGACACCTTGCCCGCGCTGCTGGCGGCGCGCGTGCCCGGCGCCACCGCCGGGCAGATGAAGCAAATCGCCGAACAGATGCGCACCCAGATGCTGTCGCAGGATGCGGAGACCACGCACAACAATATCTTCAACTCGCTGCGCACCATGATCAGCAAGCCGCAAGACCTGGAACACGTCATGGTCTGGGCGCGGCAATCCGACCGCAACACCGTGATCAATGCCATGGCGGAGATGGCGGGAGAGGATTTGCGCCCTACCCTGAACCGCATCGCCGCGCCTACGCTGGTGCTGGGCAGCTGGATCGCCTATCAGGGCATGGGAACCAAGGATAGCTTTGCGCAGCTGTACAAGGCGCAGTACCAGCAGTTGGCAAACGTCAAAGTGGAAATGGCCGACAACGCGCGCCACTTCATCATGTACGACGATCCGGCTTGGATGTATGATCGCATTGATAACTTCCTGAACTAAACCCATGAACGATCACCGCCCACTTATCGCGCGCTTGAACTGGTATTGGATTTTCCAACTGACCGGCTGGGGCTTCCTCCTCCTGTTCGCCACCGCCACCGGCGCAACGCGCATGCCGGGACTGATCTGGGTGATGTGGTGGGGAGCCGGCAGCGGCATCATCATCTCCAGCCTGTGGCACCGGCTGCTCAAGCGCCGCAGCAACCGCGGACAGCGCATCAGCTGGAAGATAGTGCTGAGCGGCGTGTTGGTGCTTGGTGCGGTCCATACCGTCGTGCAGTACATCGGTTTCCTGGTGTTCGTGTCGTCGATGGTGACGAAAGGTTTCGGCTGGGTGCCTGGTGCGCTGTTGTCGTGGTGGACGATCTACTTTGTATGGAATGTGTTCTACATGGCGGTGCTGTCGCTCCGGCGCGCCAACCGCGCCGAGGCGGAATCGCTGCGGCTGGAGGTCGCCGCCAAGGACGCTGAGCTGCGCGCCCTGCAGGCACAAGTCAACCCGCACTTCTTCTTCAATAGCATGAACAGCGTGCGCGCGCTGGTCTACGAGAATCAGGACGCCGCCGCGCAGATGATCGACCAGCTGGCGAGCGTGATGCGCTATGCGCTGCAATCGGGCCATCACGATACGGTGCCGCTGTCGGCGGAAATCGAGGCGGTGCAGGCCTACCTCGCCATCGAAAAGATCCGCTTTGAGGAGCGCATGCGGGTCAGCGTGGAAATCGGCATCGGTCTGGAACAAGTGCGGATTCCGCCGATGTCGCTGCAAACGCTGGTGGAAAACGCGGTCAAATACGGCGTCGAGGCCAGTGCCACCGGCAGCGAAATCCGCATTCGCGCGCAGCGCATGGACGATGGCGCTGTGCATATCGAAATCGCCAATCTCGGCGCGATTGTGCCGTTTGCGAATTCCACCAGGGTTGGCTTGATCAACACACGTAAACGGCTGGCGCTGGCCCTGGGGACGAATGCGCAGCTGGACTTGTCGGAGCATAGCGGCTGGGTACGCGCCACGCTCACTTTGCCGGAGGCCGCATGATGCGCGCGTTATTGATCGACGACGAACGCCTCGCCCGCGCCGAATTGCGCCGCCTGTTAGCGGCGCATCCTGATGTGGAAATCGTCGGTGAAGCAGTCAATGCGGCCGATGGCGTGCGGCAGATCGCAGCGCTCAAGCCCGATCTCATCTTCCTCGATGTGCAAATGCCCGGCGGCTCCGGCTTCGACATGCTGGCCGCGCTGGAGGATGCGCCGGAGGTGATTTTCACCACCGCCTTCGATCAGTACGCGCTGCAGGCGTTTGAGGTGAACGCCTTGGACTACCTGCAAAAGCCGATACATGCGGCGCGCATGGCCTCGGCCCTGCAGCGTTGCGCGGCGCGCCACCACCGCGCCGCTGCGAGCAGCGCCGGCAGGAAGCTGTTCATCAAGGATGGTGAACGCTGCTGGTTCGTTTCGATGCAGGACATCCGCCTGTTCGAATCCGAGGGCAACTATACGCGCGTCTACTTCGGCCAGCATCAGCCGCTGATGCTGCGCTCCTTGAATCAGCTGGAGGAAAGGCTGGACCCGCAACGCTTCTTCCGCGCCAGCCGCCGCCACATCGTCAATCTCGACTTCATCGAACAAGTAATGCCGAACGACGCCGGTGGCCTGGACCTCACGCTGAGCGACCAACTCGCCATCGAAGTCTCCCGCCGCCGCGCCCCGCAGTTCAAGGCCCTCAGCATCATCTAGCCGCGCAGTGCCTGCACCGGCGGCAGGCGCATGGCGGCCCAGGTATGGCGCGCGATGGCGATGAGGGCTGTCGCCAGCGTCAATAGCAGTGCAAAGGCCAGGGTCCAGTAGCCGATGGGGGCGTGTTCGATGTAGCCGCTCAGGTGGCGTTCGATCAGCACCAGTGCGATCGGCAGGCTGACGGCTGCGGCGATCAGGGTGATGAAGCCGATTTCACGCATCACCAGCAAGCCGATGTCGGCGCGCCGCGCGCCGTGCAGTTTGCGCAGGACGATTTCTTTCGCGCGGCGCTGCACGGTGTTGGCCGATAAGGCGTAGGTGCCGAAGGCGGCTATCGCCAATGCGATGCCGGTCGCCACCGCCAGCAGCCTGGCCATGCGGCCGTCCTCGGCGTAGTGCGCTTTCAGCACATCCGACGCACGATAAATTTTTGGCAGCGCGTCCGGGAAATAGCGCGGCCAGAGCGTCTGTGCCGCACGCTCGACATCAACCGCTGTGCCGGATGCGCGCACGCTCAACACCATGCCGTTGCCCCCCAGTGCGTAAGCCGTGGCCGGCGGCGCTTCGCGCAGCGAGTGGAAGCGCAGTTCCGGCGCAATGCCGACGATGCGCGCGGTGATCACGGCGTTATCGAAGCTACTGAAGATCACCGTCTGCCCCACCGCCTGTTCGGCGCTGGCGAAACCCAATTCGCGCGCGGCGACCGCGTTCAGTACCATCGTGGTGGCGTCGTTTTCTTTGTCCACGGCCGACTGGAACAGGCGCCCCGCCGCCGGCGCGATGCCGTACAGTTCAAAGAAGTTGGCGCTGACGGTTTTCATTTCCATCGATGCGGTTTCGCCGCCCGGACGCTTGAGGGTGCGCGTCCACATCCAATCGAGCCGGCCTACCGGATCTTCGGAGATGGCGACGCCGGCCACGCCAGGCTGCGCTTTCAGGGAGGAGATCAAGCGCCTGGCTTTGTCGGCATCACGGATATGGCCCGGCATGTCCACCACCACGATCGGCGCCGGATCGAAGCCCGGGGCGGCGCGCATGGCGTACTCGGTTTGCCATGCGATGGCGATGGTCACGCTGGCAAGGCCCATCGCGGTGCCGATCTGGATCACGGTCAGCGCGCGCCGCCATTGCATGCTGCCGCGCGACTCGGCATCGGGCCGGCCAGCCAGCACTTGCGTTGGATGCACGCGCAACGCGATCCACGCCGGATACGCCGCCGTGGCAGCCCCCAGCAGCGCGCCAATGCAAAACGCCACCGCGATGTTCAGCGGCGAGAACAAGCCGTCCAGCTGGCGATTCACCAGCTGCGAGAACACCGGCAATGCCAGCCACGCCAGCAGCAGCCCGAGCGCGGTCGCCGTCAACGCCAGCAGCATCGACTCCAGCAGGAATTGCAGCATGATGTGCGGCACGCCAGCGCCCAGCACTTTGCGCATGGCCATCTCGCGCTGGCGGCGCAGCACCCGCACGGTGGTGAGGTTGACGTAGTTGATCGCGGCCAGCAGCAATATCAATGCCGCCAGCGCCGCCAGTCCGGCGACGATGCGCGGGCTGGCGCGATCGCCCGGCAGCGCGATGAAGCTGTTAGCCACTTTGTCGTCGAAGTAGGCCTCGCGCAGCGGCGAGATGGCCAGCTCAATGGGCTTGCGCTGGCCGAGACGTTCACGCACATCGGGCGGGAACTGGTTGAGGCTCGGCGCCTTGTCCACCGCCTGCTGCAATTGCCGGAGGATGTCGGGCAGCGAGGTGCCCGGCTGCAAACGCAGCAGCATTTTGGTCATCCAGCCATGTTCGCCGGTCAGCATCTCATGGCGGATGGCCGGTTCCACCACGGCGCCATTCACGCCGAACAGGACTTCGAATGGAATGGTGGTATTGGCCGGCGGCGACGGCACCACCGCACCCACTTGCAGGATGTGCCCTTCCGCCGTCATGGTCTGCCCGAGCGCATCGCGCGTACCGAACAGCCGCAGCGCGCCCGCCTCGGTCACTACAAAGCGATCCGGCCGTTCCAGCGTCGAGGCCAGGTCGCCCTGCAGGGCGTGCATGCCCAGCAGCGATGGAAAGCCCGGCAACGTGATCAGCGCGCGCACCGTCATCAGATTGCGGCCGGCGCGCACGGTCAGCGGCGTAATTTCGGGACGCGCAGGGATGTAGCTGGTGGCATCCACCACACCCGGCATTTTCAGCGCCACCTCACGCAGGAACATCGGCGCGATATCGAACAAGGGCGACGACGGTTCGACATTGAAGTGGTGCTTAACCACGTAGACGTTATCCACGTCCGGCACGTGGCTGTCGTACTCCAGCGAGTAGCGCATAAAACCCAGCAACAGCAAGCTCGCTGCGAGACCGATGCTCAGGCTCAGGATGGCCGTCAGGGTATATGCGGGTTCCTGTATCAGGGTGCGCCAGGCGATGCGTAAATCCATGTTTCAAAATCCGGTGGTGAAGTTAGCGCATCAAACTGCAACATCCATGCCACGCACTTTACGGCACTGCTTTGTCCGGAATTGAACGCGGACGGTGTTCAATTCCGGACAGTGCGTGCGTCACTTGGCCTTGATCGGGAAGGCCGGATGCACAGGGCGCACCGGCGGATGCTTCGTCAATTCGGCCTTGATGACTTCAATCGCCTTTTCCAGCTGCGGATCGCGGCCGGCGATGACATCGGCCGGATTCTGATCCACCTCGATATCCGGCGCCACGCCTTCGTTTTCCACGCCCCAGCCTTTGTCGCGGGTCCAGAAGGCCAGGTTGGGCGCGGTGATGGTGCCGCCATCCAGCAGCACCGGGAAGCCAAGTATCCCAACCAGTCCACCCCACGTGCGCTTGCCGATCAATGGTCCCATTTGGTTTTGACGGAACATCCACGGCAGCAGGTCTCCGCCGGAACCCGCGGTTTCATCGATCAGCATCGCGCGCGGCCCCTGGATCGAGGCGGACGGCGTTTTCATGTCGGCGCCGTAGCGCATGGTCCACCAGGCGATTTCCTTCTTCTGCAAAATCTCAAGGTAGTAATCGGCCACGCTGCCGCCGCCGTTGAAACGCTCGTCGATGATGACGGCGTCCTTGTCCGCCTGCGGGAAAAAGTAGCGCTTGAAGTAGGTATGGCCCAGCGTCGTGGTATTCGGTACGTAGACGTAGGCGACCCGGCCGCCGGTGGCCGCATTCACCTTGCGGATATTCCCTTCGATCCAGTCGCGGTTGCGCAGCGCGTCTTCGGTAGCCACCGGCACCACGGTGATGTTGCGCGACTTGCTGCCGTCCGCATTCGGGCCGACCGTGATGTCGATGGCTTTGTTGGCGGTGTTTTCGAAAGCGCTGTACAGGTTAGTCTCCGCCCGCAGCTGCTTGCCATCGACCGCCAACAGGTACTCACCGGCCTTGACGTTGAGGCCAGGCTCCGTCAGCGGCGCGCGCAAGGCTGGGTTCCAGTTCAGGCCACCGTAGATTTTCTTGAAGCGGTAGCGGCCTTCGCTGATGTCGTAATCGGCGCCCAGCAGGCCGCCCGGCACTGGCTTGGCATCGGTGAAGAAGTCGCCGCCGCCGCCGCGATGATGGCCGACACCCAGTTCGCTGCACAGCCACTGGATCACGCGGTTCAGGTCCGCGCGGCTGGACAGCTCCGGCAGGAATTGCGCATATTTGGCGCGCATCTTGTTCCAGTCCGCGCCGTGCATGCCGGGATCGTAGAAGTAATCGCGGTTGATGCGCCAGGCTTCGTTGAAGATCTGCGCCCATTCCGCGCGCGGCTCGGCGCGCACTTCGATGGCCTCCACCTTGATCTTGCCTTCGCCCGGCGTCAGCGTCTTGGCGCCGGCGCTGCCCATGGCCCAGGCTTCCTTCACGCGGTACAGCAGCTTCTTGCCGTCGGCCGAGACTTCAAATTGATCGGCTTCGGCCAGCAGCGTTTCGGCCTTGCGGTCCTTCAGATCGAAGCGCTGGATGGCTTTCTTGCCGTCGTTCTGGCGCAGGAAGAAGATTTGTCCGGCCTCGCCAACCTGCAGGTCGGACAAGTCGGCGGCGGGTATCGGCAGATCGACGATGCGGGTTTCGATACCGTCGAAGTCGATGCCGATCGGCGCCACCGGCGCCACGGCGACTTTGGGATCGTCCCGGCCGGTCTTGGGATCGACCTTGGGCGCCTCCGGCTTGGCCGCTGCGGCCGCAACTGGCGCAGGCGGCGTGGCGCCCTTCTCTTCATCGCTTTCCTTGATCAGCGGCGACGGCAAGTCGCGCCGCAAGGTCGCCATCCAGATGGTACGCGTGACGCGGTTGTCCTCATTCTGCTGCGAGAACCAGTTGATGGTCGGCCCGGCGTTGGTGGATGCGAAGAAGTACAGATACTTGCCGCTCTTGTCGAACACCGGATCGACCACGTCGGACAAGCCGTCCGTCACTTGCCACGACTTGTCCTGCTCCAGCGAGTAGATGTAGGCGCTGCGCGTGTACGTATTGGAATTGCGCGCATAGGCGATCCAGCGCGAGTCCGGCGCCCATGCCGCCTGCAAGGTAAGCTCGATGCCGTACATCGGCTCCGAGGCGATTTTTTTAATCGCGCCAGAAGCCACATCCAGCACGTAGAGCGTCCACGAATTGTCGGTGTAGGCGATCTTCTTGCTGTCTGGCGACCACACCGGATTCTGGTAGAAGCCCGCGCCGTTCAATTTGTATTTGCGTGGCTCGCTCTTGCCATCCTGCGCGCGGACGTGCAGCGCATACTCGCCGGATTCGTCGGAGAAGTAAGCCACAGAGCGGCCGTCGGGCGACCATGCGGGCGAGCGCTCATGCACGGCCGGTGTTTGCGTCAGGTTGCGTACATCGCCTTTATCTGCGGGGATGGTGACGATCTCGCCGCGGAATTCGTACGCCACGCGCGCGCCGGACGGTGAGATCGAGGCATTGCGTATGTACTTCGCGCCGCTGACCCAGCGTGGGCGCGACAATCCAAGGTCGGCGTTCACGCCGATGGCGAGCTTGCGCGCCTCGCCGGTGGCCAGGTCCAGCGCATGCAGATAGCCGGCCTGCTCGTAGACGATGCGGTTGCCGGAAGCCGAGGCATTCAGCACCGGAAAATCCGTATGCCTGGTCAGCGCGCGCACCGCCTTGGTCTTGACGTCATAGGCGTACAGGTTGAATTCGCCATCGCGGTCGGAGCGGAAGTAGATGGTGTCGCCGATCCAGACCGGATCGACATCATTGCAACCGGCAGCCGGCTGCGGAATGCCCAGCACGGATTTGTCGCCGCGATTGAACAGCCACAGGATGGAGTGGGTGCCGCCGCGATAGTGCTTCCATTGCAGGAAGGCCGGCGAGAACGGGTTATAGACGATTTGCCTGCCATCCGGCGACCACGCGGCACGCGCGGCGTTCGGCACCTCCAGCTGGGTCTCGATGCCGCCCGCCACAGGCACCGTGAACAGCTTGCGGAAGCGATTATTGAAAGCCGCGCGCGGAGACGTGAACATCACCGCTTTGCCATCCGGCGTAAAGGCTTGCACCACGTCCGCGCCCGGATGCCAGGTCAGGCGTTTTGGCACGCCACCTTCAATCGGCAGCACATAGACATCGGTATTGCCGTCGACCTGCGCGCTGTAGGCGATCAGTTTTCCGTCGGGCGACAGCACAGGGTTCGATTTTTCGCCCGGATCGGCGGTGAGGCGGCGCGGCGAACTGCCGTCGGCATTGGCCAGCCACACATCGCCGGCATAGATAAACGCCAGGTGCTGCGCGGACAATGCCGGCTCGGTCAACATGCGGGTGTCGCTGGTGTTGGGCAGCGCCAGCGCCGGGGCGGCGACACCCAGCGCCAGCAAAACGCCAGCAACGGCGCGCGCTCTCACATACTTCATACAGCCTCCTTATTTCCGGGCAGGGATCACCTGCGGTTGATAGGGCCTGATCGGTTTTTCTTTTAACGTTTTTTCCAGCAGTTGCAGGGCTACTTCAAGTTGATGGTCTTGTCCCTGATAAGTGGCGTGCGGCAGGTTGTCGACCACCACGTCCGGCGATACGCCCACGCCTTCGATCAGCCATTGGCCATCCTGGGTGTTGAACTGCCCCATCTCCGCCACGCGCGCCATGCCGTTGTCGCTGAGGCGATTGTTATCGCTCAGCCAGACGCCGGCGCCGGCGGTGCGCTTGCCGACCAGCGGCGCCAGGCCCAGCGACTTGATGCCGGCCGCGAAGGTCTCGCCATCCGAGTAGGTGTATTCATCGATCAGCACCACCAGATGGCCGCGGAAGGTGTTCTGCATATTCCCCGACGGCTGCACGCCCGGCGGCGCCCAGAAGGCCCAGGCCTTGCGCAAAAGCTTCTCGATGACCCAGCTGTCGATATTGCCGCCATTGTTGCGACGGACGTCGATGATCAGGCCTTCGCGATTCACGTTGGCGTAGAAGTCGCGTGCGAACGAGGCGATGTCGTTAGGTCCCATGGCGCGCAGGTGCAGATAGCCGATGCGGCCTTTGGAGGCAGCTTCCACCTGACGCGCGCGCGATTGCTCCCAGTCGCTGTAGCGCAGCGCGGCCTGCTTCGCCATATTCACCGGCAGCACGATCACCGAACGCGTATCTGCCTTGCGCTTCACTTTCAGCAGCACTTGTTTGTCGGCTTGATTCAGCAGCAGATCGGCGATGTCGCGTGCTTCCAGCACCGGCTTGCCGTTGACGGCGGTGATGATGTCGCCCTCTTTCACGTCCACACCCGCTTGCGCCAGTGGGCCGCGTTGCGACGGCAGTTCCGGTTCGCTGGCGTAGATGTGGTCCACACGATAGCCTTCGGCGGTGCGCGACAACAGCGCCCCCAGACCGGCCGGCGCGCCTTCCGGCGGCGAGCGGCGAATGTCACCGGGACGGATCTGCGAATGCAGCGCGCCCACTTCGCTGATCATCATGCCCAGCACATCGTCCAGTTCCGCACGGTCGGTTACACGCTCCACCAGCGGAGCGTACTTGGCGCGTACTGCCGGCCAATCGGCGCCGCGCATCTTCGCGTCGTACAGGAAGTCGCGGTGCATGCGCCATGCGTCGTTGAACATCTGCTTCCATTCGAGGCGCGGATTGGAGGTGAAGGTCCAATCGTCCACTTTGACCTTGGCCTTGCTGACCTCTGTTGGCGCCTTGGCGCCGGCATCCACCACCAGCATGTCGCCCGGGCCGGTGGCGAAGGTGCGGTAGTAGACATGCTTCTTGTCCAGCGACAGATCGTATTCGCGCACGCCGGTGGCGAAGGTCTCGGGCTGCGGGCCGTTGCTGGCGATGGCCAGCGTTTTCAGATTGGCCTTGCCGTCGTTGCCGTCGGCGTCGAGGAAGTACAGGCGCTTGTCGTCCATTTGCAGGCCGCGATAGTTACCGGCGGCCAGCGGCACCTCGTACAGGCGGTCCGCCAGTCCCGTGTAGACGATGGCCGGCAAGGCTTTGCCTGCGGCCTTGGCCGCGTCCTTCGGCGCATTTTTAGCGACCGCCTTCTCCGCCGCTTTTTCCGCCGCCTGCGCGGTCTCGCCCTCGGCCGGCTTGTCGCCCGGTTTGCTCAGTTCATCGTCCGGCTGGAAGGGGAAGCGGTTTTCCGGTTGCAGCGCCAGCGCGTAGATGCCGGTGCGCTTGTCGAATACCGGCCCCATATTGCGGTCGCCCCACGGCGAGCCGTTCGCCAGCTGGAAGTTGCGGGCCGACAGGAAGTATAGCCATTTGCCATCCGGCGAAAACACCGGCGAACGCGAGGTGTAGCGGTCGCTGGTGACGAAGGCCAGCTGCTTGCTGTCGATGTTGTACAGGCCGATCTGGTTGCGCTGCTCGGTGCTGGCGGCGCGCACCAGCGCCAGGTTTTTACTGTCCGGCGACCACTGGATTTCGTCGTAATCGCCCAGGCCGGATTTGCCGGCATCGTCGATCACGGTATTGGTTTTGGTGCTCAGGTCCAGCAGCCAGAAGCGGCCCTTCTTGTCGGTGTGCCCCAGCCAGCGGCCGTCCGGCGATGGATACAAGGCCCAGCGGTGGTTGTTGCCATCCCGGGTCAGCTGCTCGCCCTTGCCGGAACCGTCGGCGGCGAACTTCCAGATTTCGTTTTCGCCGGTGCTGTCGACGATGGCGTAAATGGCTTTGTCGTCGTGACTGAACACTGCCTGGCGGGCGCGTGCGCCTTCCGGAATCGCAATCTCCACGCGGCGCTGCGCACCGGTGCCAGCCACGCTGACGCGGCCGCGCGCGGTCAGCACGATGCGTTCGGACTTGCCAGCGATTTGCACATTGGTCAGGCTGTCGAGCGGCGAGCGGATCTGGCGTGTGCGCGTCTGGTCGAAATCGGAGACGAGGCTGACGGCGAGTTGCTCGTCCTTGTTGGCTTGCAGGTCCAGCACGTGCAGGTCGGCGCCGAGCTGGTAGACGATGCGGCCGTCGCCGATGGCGGCGTTGCGCACGTCCCACGCGGTGTGATTGGTCAGCTGGCGCGCATCGCTGCCGTCGGCGGCCATGGACCACAGATTGTCCGAGCCGCTGCGGTCACTGATGAAGTAGAGGCGGCCCTGCCACCACATGGGGCGCTTGTTGTTGCCGGCATCGGAGGCCAGCAGTTGTACGGCTTCCGTGCTGCCATTCACGTCGTAGCGCCACAGCTGTGCATGCGCGCCGCCGCGATAACCCTTGACGTTGTCGTTGGTCAGCGCCAGGCCGTTGCGGGTGAAGTACAAGGTCTTGCCGCTGTCGTCGAGCGCGGCGTCGTTGGCGTCGGCCAGTGGGAAGATGCGGCGTTGCAGGTCGTCCGGCTTGATGGCGGCGATCACGAAGCTACGGCCCGGTCCGGTGCCGCTGGCCATGCTGACCAGCACCTCGCCCTGCGCACTCCAGCCCAGCACCGACACGGCGCCGTTCTCAAAGGTGATGCGCTTGGGCAGGCCGCCGGCCAGCGGCATCACATAGGCTTCCTGCGCGCCTTCGTACGAGGCCGAGAAGGCCACCCACCGGCCGTCGTGCGAAATGGCGGCGTTGGTTTCAGCGGATGGATGGGTGGTCAGGCGCTGGGCCTGGCCGCCGTGCGCGCCGGTCTTCCACAAGTCGCCTTCGGCGGTGAACACCACGGCGTCGCCGCGGATGGCGGGATAGCGGTAATAGGCGTCGGCAGCATGAGCGGCGGAGAGCAAACCGGCGGACAGCAACAGCAAGGCAAGCGGACGAGACAGGTTCATGAGACAGTATCAGAAGTTGTCGAATGGATCGACAATTCTGGCACAGCTTGCCGGTGCCGGGAAAAATTATCGGCGCGGCCTTCCACATGTTTCATAAAAAAACCCGCCGGGTGGCGGGTTTCATCTTTAATCGACTTCGACGGTTTCCGGCGGCTGGCTCGGCGCCGCATCCGGCGGTTCCGGGAAGTCCAGCTTGACCACGTCCTTGTCGTCCAGGTCGACCACCACCTTGCCGCCGGTGACCAGGCGGCCGAACAGCAGCTCGTCGGCCAGCGCCTTGCGGATCATGTCCTGGATCAGGCGCGACATCGGACGCGCGCCCATCAGCGGGTCGAAACCTTTCTTGCCCAGGAAGGCGCGCAGCTTCTCGGTGAACACCGCTTCGACTTTCTTCTCGTGCAGCTGTTCTTCCAGCTGCATCAGGAACTTGTCGACCACGCGCAGGATGATTTCCTCGTCCAGCGCACGGAAGCTGATGATGGCGTCCAGACGGTTGCGGAACTCCGGCGTGAACATGCGCTTGATGTCGCCCATCTCGTCGCCCGCCTGCTTGCTGGTGGTGAAGCCGATGGTCGACTTCTGCAGCGACTCGGCGCCCGCATTGGTGGTCATGATGATGATCACGTTGCGGAAGTCCGCCTTGCGGCCGTTGTTGTCGGTCAGCGTGCCGTGGTCCATCACCTGCAGCAGGATGTTGAAAATGTCCGGATGGGCTTTTTCAATTTCATCCAGCAGCAGCACGGTGTGCGGCTTCTTGGTGATGGCTTCGGTCAGCAGGCCGCCCTGGTCGAAACCAACGTAGCCCGGCGGCGCGCCGATCAGGCGCGACACGGCGTGACGCTCCATGTACTCCGACATGTCGAAGCGCACCAGCTCGATGCCGAGGATGAAGGCCAGCTGCTTGGCCACCTCGGTCTTGCCGACGCCGGTAGGACCGGAGAACAGGAAGGAGCCGATCGGCTTGTCGGTTTTGCCCAGGCCGGCGCGCGCCATCTTGATGGCCGAGGCCAGCGCCTCGATGGCCGGGTCCTGGCCGAACACCACGTTGCGCAGGTCGCGGTCGATGGTTTGCAGCTTGCTGCGGTCGTCCTGGTTGACGGTTTGCGGCGGGATGCGCGCGATCTTGGAGATGATGTCCTCGATCTCGGTCTTGCCGATGGTTTTCTTCTGCTTGGACTTCGGCAGGATGCGTTGCGCCGCGCCGGCTTCGTCGATGACGTCGATGGCCTTGTCCGGCAGGTGACGGTCGTTGATGAAGCGCGCCGCCAGCTCGGCCGCGGTCGACAGCGCCGACGACGAGTATTTCACGCCGTGGTGCTCTTCGAAGCGCGACTTCAGGCCGCGCAGGATCTGCACCGTCTGTTCGATGGTCGGCTCGTTGACGTCCACCTTCTGGAAGCGGCGGCTCAGCGCGTGATCCTTCTCGAACACGCCGCGGAACTCGGTGTAGGTGGTCGCGCCCACGCATTTCAGCTGGCCGTTGGCCAGGGCCGGTTTCAGCAGGTTGGACGCGTCCAGCGTGCCGCCCGAGGCCGAGCCGGCGCCGATGATGGTGTGGATCTCGTCGATGAACAGGATGCCGTGCGGATTGTCCTTGAGCTGTTTCAGCACCGCCTTCAGGCGCTGCTCGAAATCGCCGCGGTACTTGGTGCCGGCCAGCAGCGCGCCCATGTCCAGCGAGTAGACCACGGCGTTTTGCAGGATTTCCGGCACGTCGCCCTGGGTGATGCGGTAGGCCAGGCCTTCGGCGATGGCGGTCTTGCCGACGCCGGCTTCGCCCACCAGCAGCGGATTGTTCTTGCGGCGGCGGCACAGGATCTGGATCACGCGATCCACTTCCTCTTCGCGGCCGATCAGCGGATCGATCTTGCCGTCGGCGGCCGACTTGTTGAGGTTCTGGGTGAACTGGTCGAGCGGGCTTTCCTTGGCCTGGCCCTCGGCGCCTGGCGCGCCCTCCTCCACGCCTTCCGACGCCTTGGCGGTGTCGGACTGCTGGTCCTTGCGCACGCCGTGCGAAATGAAATTGACCACGTCCAGACGGGTCACGCCCTGCTGGTGCAGGTAGTACACCGCGTGCGAGTCTTTTTCACCGAAGATGGCCACCAGCACGTTGGCGCCGGTCACTTCCTTCTTGCCGTTGGAAGCCGACTGCACGTGCATGATGGCGCGCTGGATCACGCGCTGGAAACCAAGCGTCGGCTGGGTATCGACCTCGCCGGTGCCGGGCACGGTCGGCGTGTTGTCGCCAATAAAATTGGTCAGGGTTTTGCGCAGATCCTCAATGTTGACGGCGCATGCACGCAACACTTCGGCAGCCGAAGGGTTGTCCAGCAAGGCCAGCAGCAAGTGCTCCACCGTGATGAATTCGTGGCGCGCTTGTCGGGCTTCGACAAACGCCATGTGCAAACTTACTTCCAATTCCTGCGCAATCATACTTCCTCCATCACGCACTGCAGGGGGTGGCCTGCCTTGCGCGCATGCGTTAAAACAAACTCCACTTTGGTACAGGCGATGTCTTTCGAAAACACGCCGCACACGCCTTTGCCATAGCGATGCACACTGAGCATGATCTGCGTGGCGGTTTCACGATCCTTGTTGAAATACTCCTGAATGATCGCGACCACAAATTCCATGGGCGTATAGTCGTCATTCAGCAACGCCACCTGATAAAGAGGTGGCGGCTTTAGCGTTTGCCGCTCCAGGAGGGTTTCGGTGTCATGCTTGGTTGCCATACGCTTATATTCTAATGCTTTCGGGGTTGCTGCAATGTGCATTTCGCTGCACACATCCAATTGTTTTCCATCTTACGCGCTTTCCGGACTTGGTGCAGATGGCGCCCCTTTCCCCAGAATCAAGAGTTGCTTTTTCGCCAATCGTCTCAAAAGTAGCAAAATGCCCACAAATCTGCTTGACTTTCAAATTTGGTCCGCTAACAATGCGTTATCGGCTGCGTGCAGAAATGTACATGTTGATAAGAAGTGGGCGTGAGGAGAGGGGCAAGAAGCTTCTTGCTTTTATGGCTCGTGTGATCTGTTTTAATTTAGAAAGTTCTTTTTATGGCAACTGGTACTGTTAAGTGGTTCAATGATTCCAAAGGTTTTGGCTTCATCACTCCAGATGACGGCGGTGAAGATTTGTTCGCTCACTTCTCCGCAATCAACATGAACGGTTTCAAGACCCTCAAAGAAGGTCAGAAAGTTCAGTTCGAAGTCACGCAAGGCCCTAAAGGCAAGCAAGCTTCCAACATCCAGTCGGCTTAATTCAAGCCCTGATGTGAAAAAACCCCGCAGCGCGGGGTTTTTTTTCGCCTGCACTGTTGTAAATCGGTCAGAGATCGAAGCGGTCCTGGCTCATCACCTTGCTCCACGCGGCCACGAAGTCCTGCACGAATTGGGCGTGGCTGTCATTGGCCGCGTAGACCTCAGCCACCGCGCGCAGCTCGGAGTTGGCGCCGAACACCAGGTCGACCGGCGTGGCCTTCCACTTGAGCTGGCCGCTGCTGCGGTCGCGCCCTTCGTACACGCCGTCATCGCCGGCCGCCCTGCTCCACTTGGTGTCCATGGTCAGCAGGTTAACGAAGAAGTCGTTCGACAGCGTGCCCGGTTTGCTGGTCAGCACGCCATTGCTGGAGCCACCGTAGTTGGCGTCCAGCGCGCGCAGACCACCCACCAGCACCGTCATTTCCGGCACAGTCAGATTCAGCAGGTTGGCTTTTTCCACCAGCGCTTCCGCCGGCGACAGACCGCTGTCCTTGCTGTAGTAATTACGGAAGCCGTCCGCCTTGGGCTCCAGCGCGGCGAACGATTTGACGTCGGTCTCGGCCTGGGCCGCATCGGCGCGGCCTGGCTTGAACGGCACTTGCACCGTGTGGCCGCCAGCCCTGGCCGCCTTTTCAATGGCCGCGTTCCCACCCAACACGATCAGGTCGGCCAGCGAAACTTGCTTGCCGCCTTTTTGCGCCTGGTTGAATTCGCCGCGGATGGCGTCCAGTCTGGCCAGCACCTTGGCCAGCTGCGCCGGCTCATTGGCGGCCCAGTCTTTCTGCGGCGCCAGGCGGACGCGGGCGCCGTTCACGCCGCCGCGCTTGTCGGTGCCGCGATAGCTGGCGGCGGCGGCCCACGCCGTCTTCACCAGTTCCTGCGTGCTGAGGCCGGAGGCCAGGATCTTCGCCTTCAGCGCCGCCGCGTCCTTGCTATCGATGACGGCGTAGGTTGGCGCCGGAATCGGGTCTTGCCACAGGAAGGTTTGCTTCGGTACGTCGGCGCCGACGTAGCGCGCACGCGGCCCCATGTCGCGGTGGGTCAGCTTGAACCATGCGCGAGCGAAAGCGTCGGCAAACAGCTTGGGATCCTGCTGGAAGCGCCTGGCGATCTTGTTGAACTCCGGATCCATCTTCAGCGACAGGTCGGTGGTGAACATGATGGGCGCGTGGCGCTTGCCGGCAATGTGGGCGTCGGGCACCAGGTTGCCGGCTTCGGCGACGCTGGGCACCCACTGGATGGCGCCCGCCGGGCTCTTGCTCTGCACCCAATCGAAGGTGAACAGGTTGTCGAGGTATTGGGTGGTGAAGGCGATCGGGCTGGACGTCCACGCGCCTTCCAGGCCGCTGGTGACGGTGTCCTCGGCGTGGCCCTTGCCGCATTTGTTTTGCCAGCCCAGGCCTTGCTGTTCCAGCGGCGCGGCGGTCGGATCGGCGCCCACGCATTCCTCCGGCTTGTGCGCGCCGTGCGCCTTGCCGAAGGTGTGGCCGCCGGCGATCAGGGCGACGATTTCCTCATCGTCCATCGCCATGCGGCCGAAGGCCTGGCGGATGTCGGCAGCCGCCGCGATCGGATCCGGCTTGCCGTTGGGGCCTTCCGGATTCACGTAGATCAAGCCCATCTGCGTGGCCGCCAGCGCGCCTTTCAACTGACGCTTGTCGCTGAAGCGCTGGTCGTCGAGGAATTTGGTTTCCGGGCCCCAGAACACCATATCGGGCTCCCACGCATCGCTGCGCCCGCCGGCAAAGCCGATGGTCTTGAAGCCCATATTTTCCAACGCCACATTACCGGCCAACACCATCAGGTCGGCCCAGGAAATTTGACGGCCATATTTCTGCTTCACCGGCCACAGCAGGCGGCGCGCTTTGTCGAGGCTGACGTTGTCCGGCCAGCTGTTCAGCGGTTCGAAGCGCTGCTGCCCGCTGCCGGCGCCGCCGCGTCCGTCGCCGACGCGGTAAGTGCCGGCGCTGTGCCAGGCCATGCGGATGAAGAACGGGCCGTAGTTGCCGTAGTCGGCCGGCCACCACGGCTGCGAGGTGGTGAGGATGGCGTTGATGTCCTTCTTCACTGCCTTCAGGTCCAGCGACTGGAAGGCTTTGACGTAGTTGAAGCCGGGGCCGTAGGGATTGGACTCCGCCGCATGCTGGCGCAGCGGTCTGAGGTCGAGTTTTTCAGGCCAAAAATTGTAACTGGTAGTCACCTGGTCGGCGGCATACACCAGTTGCGGCTCGACCAGCGGCAGCAGGCCGGCCAGCAGGGTCATTACCATCAGGTTGCGGTGGCGCATAAATGTCTCCTTGTTATCATTGATGTGGAGACATCAGGCTAAAGCAAGCCCGCTTATAGCTCTAATTGATTGTTTTTATGAAATTGATAGCAAAAACCGGCGCGCAACATGCTAGTTGCGCGCCGGTCCGCCGTCTTACTGCATCTGCTCGATCATCACGTCGCCAAAACCGGAACAGGAAACCTGCACGGCGTTTTCCATCAGGCGCGCGAAGTCGTAAGTGACGTGCTTGGAATCGATGGCCTTTTCCATCGATTTGATGATGAGGTCGGCCGCCTCGGTCCACCCCATGTGGCGCAACATCATCTCGGCCGACAGGATCATCGAACCCGGGTTGACGTAATCCTTGCCCGCATACTTGGGCGCGGTGCCGTGGGTGGCTTCGAACATGGCCACCGAATCGGACATATTGGCGCCCGGCGCAATGCCGATGCCGCCCACCTGCGCCGCCAAGGCGTCCGAGACATAATCGCCGTTCAGGTTCAGGGTGGCGATCACGCTGTACTCCGCCGGACGCAGCAGGATCTGCTGCAGGAAGGCGTCGGCAATCGAATCCTTGATGGTGATGTCGCGGCCGGTCTTGGGATTCTTGAACTTGCACCACGGGCCGCCGTCGATCAGCTCGGCGCCGAATTCTTTTTGCGCCAGCGCGTAGGCCCAGTCGCGGAAACCGCCCTCGGTGTACTTCATGATATTGCCCTTGTGGACAATGGTCACCGATGGCTTGTCGTTGTCGATGGCGTACTGGATGGCCTTGCGCATCAGGCGCTCGGTGCCCTCCACCGACACCGGCTTGATGCCGATGCCCGAGGTCTGCGGGAAGCGGATCTTGTTGGCGCCCATTTCCTTCATCAGGAAATCGATCAGTTTTTTCGCGCCGTCCGAGCCGGCCGCGTACTCGATGCCGGCGTAAATGTCTTCCGAGTTTTCGCGGAAGATCACCATATTGGTTTTTTCCGGTTCTTTCAGCGGCGACGGCACGCCGGTGAAGTAGCGCACCGGACGCAGGCAGACGTACAGGTCCAGCTGCTGGCGCAGCGCCACGTTGAGCGAGCGGATGCCGCCGCCCACCGGCGTGGTCAGCGGGCCCTTGATCGAGACCAGGTAATCCTTCACCGCCGCCAGCGTTTCCTCCGGCAGCCACACGTCCGGGCCATACACCTGGGTCGATTTTTCGCCGGCGTAGATTTCCATCCAGCGGATCTGGCGCGCGCCGCCGTAGGCCTTGGCCACCGCCGCATCCACGACCTTCAGCATCACCGGCGTGATGTCGCGGCCCGTGCCGTCACCCTCGATATAGGGAATGATCGGGTTATCTGGTACATTCAGGGAAAAATCCGTGTTGACGGTAATTTTCTGGCCGTCCGCCGGTACTTTGATATGTTGCATCGTGGGTTCTCCGTTGTCCAAGTCTTCTATAAGATATAAGACGGGTGTTTCGCATTATGCACGAGTATGTAGCGGCGCGCCAAGGTTTTCAAGCCTACACTACTATAGCTTTCGATAATGTCCTTAATTCTATTCAATAAGCCGTTCCAGGTGCTGTGCCAGTTTTCCCCGCAGGATGGCAAGGCCACGCTGGCCGACCACCTGCACATTCCCAGGATCTATCCCGCCGGCCGCCTGGACTACGACAGCGAAGGCCTGATGCTGCTCACCGACGACGGCAAACTGCAACACGCCATCGCCCATCCCGATCACAAAGCCGGCAAAACCTATCTGGTGCAGGTGGAAGGCGTGCCGGACGCCGGCGCCATGGCCAGACTGCAGGCGCCGCTCGACCTGGGCGATTTCATCACCCAGCCGTGCCATGCGGTGCGCATCGCCGAACCGGAGTGGCTGTGGCCGCGCAACCCGCCGATCCGCCAGCGCGCCGGCCAGCCGACCAGCTGGCTGGCCATCACGCTGCAAGAAGGCAAAAATCGCCAGGTGCGGCGCATGACGGCGGCGGTCGGCCTGCCCACCCTGCGCCTGGTGCGCAGCGCCATCGGCGGCATCTCGCTGGCCACCCACCCGCTGCTGCCGGGCGAGTGGATGGAGGTGTCGCCGCAAGACCTCAGTCGCTAGTAATCCGGCAACATCTGCCTTATGATGAGGCAGGTGGGCGCCGCCGCGCCCCGGAGGATGCCATGCCCGCCGAACCGAGCGCCGCCGACTATACCGAGAGTCCCTACTACCTCCAGGCCGTGGCGGCACTGGCGCGGCGGCAGACTGTCAGCGCCCACGAGGATATCTACTGCAGCAGCGGCATGAAGCTGGTGGCCAAGGGCACGACGCTGGACGACGAGCAGTTCGAACGCCTGGCCCGCCATAAGCTCAGCGAACCGCTCGACCACTTGCTGATCAGCGAGCGCGCCATCGACGCCGCCAGCCTGTCGATCGAGGCGGACAAAATCTTCGAACACGACCCCATCTACGCCCGCCTGGGCAACCGCAGCGGCGATGCGCTGGCCATCAAGCACGGGCTGGCCTCGCTCAAGCTGCCGGCGCCGCTGCGGATGCGGCTGACCGTGCAGCGCGACCAGCGGCCCGCCATGTTCCAGCACTCGCTGCGCACCGCCATGATTGCCGGCGCGCTGGCGCAGCGCCTCAAGCTGCCGCCGGAGGAACGCCCGGCGCTGCTGCTGGCTGCGCTCTGCCACGACCTCGGCGAGATGCACACCGATCCCAACCTGCTGGACAGCAGCCACGCCATCACACCCGACGAGCGCCGCTTCGTGCACGTCCATCCGCTGGCCAGCCAGATGGTGCTGAACGCGATCAAGGAGATACCGCAGGCGGCGCGGCTGGCGGTGCTGCAACACCATGAACGGCTGGACGGCAGCGGCTATCCGCACGGCCTGCGCGCCGACAAGATCGCGCCGCTGGCGCGCGTGCTGGCGGTGGCCGACGTGGCGGAAACGGTGATACGCCGCTTCGACCTGCCGCGGCTGGACATGCTGGCGCGCCTGCATCAACACCGCTTCGACCGCGCCGCCTCCAACGCGCTGCGCGACCTGATCCACGCCACCCCGGAAGACGCGCACCACGCGCCGCAAGAACTGCTGGACGCCGCCAGCAAGCTGGCCCACCTGACCGACGTGCTGCGCACCTGGCTGGCGCAACGCGGCGTGTTCGAGCACATCGTGGCGCCGGCCGAACCGGAACACTCGCCGCTGGCCTTTCTGTTCGAGCGCATGCACACCATCCGCCTGCTGGTGCTGCAAGCCGGCTTCGACCCCGACCGCAGCGAGAGCATGCTGTTCATGGTCCAGGACGATCCCGCCGTGCTGCTGGAACTGCGCACCATGCTGGACGAAATCGAGTGGCTGCAGCACGATCTGGCCAACGAAATCGACCGCCACACCGGCGCGCTGCCGGCGACGGCGTCGCCGCCGCTGCAACAACTGCTGCAGCGCCTGCGCCAGCGCTAGCGAAGCGTCGCACCAACGACAAAAGCCGCACTGGCCAGGCCAGTGCGGCTTCTTGCTTGGTCTTCCTGAAACGGAAAATTAAGCGGACAGTGCTTTCAGAGCAGCTGCCAGACGGCTCTTGTGACGAGCTGCCTTGTTTTTGTGGATGATCTTCTTGTCAGCGATGCTGTCGATGGTCGACACCGAAGCCTGGAAGATGGTCGTCGCAGCAGCTTTGTCACCAGCCTGGATGGCCTTACGCACAGCCTTGATAGCGGTGCGCAGGGTCGAACGCTGAGCCGAGTTGTGAGCGTTTTGCTTTACTGCTTGACGAGCGCGTTTACGCGCTTGTGCGGTATTTGCCATGAAATTTCCTAAACAGGTAAATGATGCGTTTGCAAACATTAATGTTTGCCAAACAGGTGCGTCCTAGGTTGCCATCAGGGCGAACCGTGTGAGTCAAACTACTGCCTGCCAAACATTAATGTCTGCGCAACAGAATTTTGTACAGCCTGTGATTATAGCGATATTTATTGGCAGGAGCAACTATAATCACGTCCCATGAACTTGCTTAAGACACTCTCCGCCATTTCCAGCATGACCATGCTGTCCCGGATTACCGGCCTCCTGCGTGAAACCCTGATTGCCCGCGCCTTTGGCGCCGGCGGCATGACCGACGCCTATGTGGTGGCCTTCCGCATCCCCAACCTACTGCGCCGCCTGTTTGCCGAGGGCGCGTTCTCGCAAGCCTTCGTGCCCATCTTGGCCGAATACAAGAACAAGCAAGGCCAGGAGGCCAGCAAGCACCTGGTCGACCATGTGGCCAACACCCTGGTGTGGACCACCCTGATCGTCACGGTGGTCGGCATGATCGCCTCGCCGCTGCTGATTTACCTGATCGCCAGCGGGCTGGAGGAATTCGACGCCGCCGTCTGGATGACGCGCCTGATGTTCCCCTATATTTGCTTCATGGCCTTCGTGGCCATGGCTGGCGGCGTGCTCAACACCTGGCGCGAATTCAAGATCCCGGCCTTCACGCCGGTGCTGCTGAATCTGTCGTCCATCCTTGCCTCGCTGTTCCTGCAACAGCATCTGGAGCGGCCGATCTACGCCATGGCCATTGCCGTGTTTGTCGGCGGCGTGCTGCAGGTGGCGATCCAGATCCCGGCGCTGGTGCGCATCGGCATGCTGCCCAGGCTGTCGTGGAACCCGGCCGCCGGCATGGGCGATCCCGGCGTGCGCCGCGTGCTCAAGAAGATGGGGCCGGCCGTGTTTGCCGTCTCGGCCGCGCAGATCAGCCTGATGATCAACACCAGCATCGCCTCGCGGCTGGCGGAAGGCAGCATTTCCTGGCTGTCGTATGCCGACCGCCTGATGGAATTCCCCACCGCCCTGCTGGGGGTGGCGCTGGGCACCATTTTGCTGCCCAGCCTGTCCAAGGCCAAGGCCGACGAAGACCAGCAGGAATACTCCGACCTGCTGGACTGGGGCCTGCGCCTGACCTTCCTGCTGGCGTTGCCGGCGGCGGTAGGCCTGGCCGTGCTGGCCGAACCGATGATCGCCACCCTGTTCCACTACGGCGCCTTCACCGACGAAGCGGCGCGGCAATCGGCGCGGCCGCTGATCGCCTACTGCGTCGGCCTGCTCGGCATTATTCTGGTGAAGACACTGGCGCCGGCGTTTTACGCCCAGCAGAACATCCGCACGCCGGTGCGCATCGCCACCGGCGTGCTGGTGGCAACACAGCTGATGAACATTGTGTTCGTGCCCTACCTGCAGGTGGCCGGGCTGGCGCTGTCGATCGGCCTGGGCGCCTGCCTGAACGCCAGCCTGCTGTACGTGGGCCTGCGTCGCCGCGACATCTATCGTCCGCAACCGGGCTGGCCGCTGTTCTGCCTCAAGCTGGTGGCCGCCTGCGGCCTGATGGCGGGCGCCGCATGGTACGGCAGCCAGCAGATCGACTGGATCGGCCTGCAGCACCACGCCTTCCTGCGCCTGGGCGCCCTGCTGCTGCTGGTGGGCGCGTGCGGCGCGGTCTACTTTGCCGCGCTGCTGGCGATGGGCTTCCGCCTGCGCAACTTCAAACGCATTGCACGCTGAGGCGGTAAAACGCCGGACGAAAAAAAAACCCGCACAAGTGCGGGTTTTTTTATGTCAGCAGAAATTAAGCTGCTTTTTTGGCTTTGCGGCGAGCAACAGCGCCAACCAAGGCCAAGCCACCCAGCATCATGCCGTAGGTGGTTGGTTCTGGAACTGGCAGTGCCGACACGGTAGCGGTGTACTGGGTGTTTTTCAGCAGTGCTTTGCCCCAGATGTGCACGGTGTACGAACCGGCGGCCAGGTTGCCGTTCCAGCCCAGGGTCTGTTGGCTGTCGGTCACGGTCGCTGGCAGGAATGCGCCATAGCCAACCAGTTCGCCACCGAAACCTTCGATCGCGGCAGCTGGTGCGGCGAAGGTTTGCTGAGCGCCGAACGAGGTTGCCGATGGAACGTCGATGGTGAAGGTCCAGGTGTCGTAGAACGACACGCCGGCAGCGTATTTAACCGACGACATCGACGAGGTGTCGTAGCCGGTCGAGTCCAGCGTGCCCAGATCCTTGGTTGCAGCGAAAGCGCTAAACGAGGCGGCGGCCAGCAAAGCACCAGCTGCGAAAGATTTCAATTTCATATGATTATCCTTAATCAAACGAATTGTGGCTGTGCTTGCGCCAACCACTTTGGGTTAATAGGAGTACTTCAAGCAGGATGATAACATAAAAACATGAACCGCAATTGCAATATTTCTATTTTGAATTTCTTTATTGCAACTAAGTCGGCATTGGCGCGGGATTTTGGAGCGGCGCACCATTTTGGGCGCCTTTTTGGTTACTTTTAGTGAGAAAGTTAACGGGTCTGGGGCTCTTCGGCGGGCTCGGATAACGCGGATTGCGGCGATGGTTGTGGGAGTGAATTCGTAGGCGCCACGGACTCGTCGCCTGACGTGGCAGGCGCTTTCTCCGGTTCCGGCTGCACCAAGGGAGTGAGCGGATTTGGTGCAGCATTATTCTGTTGTGTCAAGGGCACACGCTGTTGGGCATTCGCAACATTACCAGATGCAGGAGCTTCGGCGCTTGCGGTGAATTTCCAATCGGAAATATGACTCTTGCCTTCGAATCCAGAATATCGTGCGGGAAAGTTCCCGATCTTCACAGGTTTTGCATCGGACAGACTATACACTGCCAACACGCCGGTTTTCTCGCCCCGGTAAACGATGCCCCACTCGGCCTTACCCGTCATGGGATCGACAAAGATCTTGCGCAGGTGCCGGCGCGTGCCCGGGAAGCGCGGGTCCTTGAGCAAATCCTTCAGCGATGGCGGCTGCGCCGGCATGCCCGGCGGCGTGGCGTCGGCATAGCTTTTCAGCGCGTTACTGAAGGCGGCGCCGATATCCAGCAATTCCTGCTCAGCCATGCTGCGCTGCAGCACAGAACCCAGTTTAATTGCCGAAGCCGCAACCAAAGCAATGATCGCGATGACAATCATCAGGCTCAGATAGGTGAATCCGCCGCTGCGCCGATGCCGCCGCAATGTTGACGGTTCGACCATATCACCAGTCGGCATACGGCTTGCCGCTGCGGTCGTTGCCGGGCGCCCCGCTGCGGACGTTGTAGACGCCGCCCTTGCTGCCGTCCTCCGGCGGCACGACGATCCAGCTGGCGTCGCTTTCGGCGATCGGGTCGTAAGGCAGCGCGCGCAGGTATTTCTTTTCCACCAGCTGCTCCAGCGAGTCCGGGTAGCGGCCGGTATCGCCATAATATTGGTCCAGCACCTGGCGCACATTGCGCAGGTTATCGGCCAGCACCACCTCTTTCGACTTGTCGATGCTGGGAAAATAGCGCGGCACGGCCAGCGTCAGCATCAGGGCGACGATGCCCAGCACCACCAGCAATTCGATCAGCGTGAATCCTTTGCGCTTCATGGTCACCACTTTTTGTACGGTACGCCGTTCAGGCCGGTTTTCTCGCTGAGGCTGTAGACATCGTAGACATCCTCGCCCTCCCTCGGCTGGTCGGGCTCGCTGGCGTAGCTGCGCTTGCCCCAGGTTTGCGCGTCGCTCAGGGTGCTGTCGGCGTTGAACGGGTCGCGCGGCACGCGGCGCAGGAAGTAAATCCTGGCGTGATTGGGATGCTGCTGGTCGGGCACGCCCTGCACCAGTTGCTCCAGCGTTTTCGGATAACCGCTGGCGGCCAGCGTCTTGGCGATGCGGCCCTGGTCGTAGGCCAGCTTGTAGGCGTCCAGCGCATGACGGATCTCGCGCAGCGACGCGCGCAAGTCCTGCTCCTGGCGCCGCTGCACCACCACTTGCGCGGTCGGGATCACCAGAGCGCTGAGCAGGCCAAGAATGGCCAGCGTCACCAGCAGCTCGATCAGGGTGAATCCACGCGCGCGCATCGTCAGGCCCGGCTTATTGCTGCACCGGCGGTACGGATTCGGTGGCCGGCGCAGGCGAAGGCTCGGCGGCCGGCGGCTGCACGGCTTGCGGTTGCGCGCCCTGCGTGGCCGGCAGCGGCGCGGGCTGCGTCTGCGACAGCGGGGTGGCCTGGACCGGCGCCGGCGCGGCAGGTGCGGCCATCGCTGCGGCGGACGGCACGCCCGCAGGCGCCGCGGGCGGACGGGCCGGTACGGCGCCCGGCGGCGGCGGCAATGCCACCGTGGCACGCGGCGTCAGGTCGGGACGGCGGCGGAAGCTGGCCTCGGTGCCGGCCGAGAATTCGGACGCCGCCGCCTCCGGACGCTGCACGTTGCGGATCAGGTGCGGCGTAATCGACAGCACGATCTCGGTCTTCTGGTTGTCGTCGCGCTGGCTGCCGAACAAACGGCTCACCACCGGCAGCTCGCTAAAGCCCGGAATCTTGTTGGACGAATTCCGCTCTTCGTTGTTGATCAGGCCTGCCAGCACCTGGTTCTCGCCATCCTTCAACTGCAGCATGGTCGAGGCCTGGCGCGTGCCCAGCTGATAGGCGGTGGTGCCGTTCTTGGTGACGATGGTGTTCACCAGATTGCTGACCTCCAGCTGCATGCGGATCGCCACCTCGTTATTCAGGTAAATGGTCGGCTCGGCGTTCAGCGTCAGGCCGACGTCGACGTAGGTGACCGAGTCGCTGGCAAAACCGCCCACGCCCGAGGACACGGTGGAGGTAATCACCGGCAGCTTGTCGCCGATGACGATCTTGGCCTTTTCCTTGTTGCGCACGCGGATGCGCGGATTGGCCAGCAAGTTGGAATCCGAGTCGTTCTTGTTGGCGTTGATGGTCAACTGGGTGCCGGTCACGCCGATGGTGCGCTGGTTGAGATTATTCAGGTCGCGCACGGTGATGCCGGTGCCGCCCGAGGTGGACAACACCGAGAAGCCCATGGAGGCGGGCCACGCCACGCCCAGATCCATCAGGCGCGAACGCTTCACTTCAAGGATTTCCACCTCCAGCATCACCTCCGCTTCCGGCGCGTCCTGCAGCGTGATCAGACGCTCGGCCAGGCGAATGGCTTCCGGCGTGTCGCGCACGATAATGAGGTTGAGCTTTTCATCCACCACCACGTCGCGCGACTTGAGGATGGTCTTGAGCGTGTTGGCCACCAGCTTGGCTTCCGCGTTCGCCAGGAAGAAGGTTTTCACCGTCATCTCCTGGTACTCCTTCAGCTTGGCCGCCACGTTCGGGTAGATCAGGATGGTGTTGGCGTCCATGACTTGCTGCTCCAGCTGATTAGTCAGCAGCAGGAAGTAGATGGCCGATTCCACGGTGCTGTTCTTCAGCAGCACCGTGGTCTTCTGGTCGGTCTTCACATCCTTGTCGAACACGAAGTTCAGGCCGGAGCGGCGCGAGATCACTTCAAACACCTGCTTCAAAGGCGCGTCGCGGAATTCGATGGTAATCGGCTGCTTGTAGGATTTCGACAGGCCCGACTCCACCGCCGGCGGCGCGCTCTTCTCGGTCGCCTCGCGCAGCATGGCGCGCGCCTTGTCATTGGTGGGCGATTCGGTCAGCACGGCATTGAGCTTTTGCCTGGCCAGTTCGTATTCGTTCTTGTTGAGATGCTGGGCCGCCGCCTCCAGCAGCCGGGCCTGGCGGCTGTCGCGCTCCAGCGAACGCAGGCCGGCGTTGGCGCGCTCGTTCTGCGGATCGAGGCCCAGCACACGACGGTAGCCCTGCTCCGCTTGCACCGCGCGGCCTTCGCCCTGATCGCGTTCGGCGGCGTCCAGCAGGCGATTGGTGGCGCGTTCGCGCGCGCTCAGATAGGCGCTGCGGTACTGCGCGTTGAGCGGGTCGGCCAGCACCGCTTCCTGATATTTGGCGAGGCCCGCTTCGATCTGGTTCTTCGCGATCAGGTCATTGCCGTCGCGGTAGGCCATCTGCGCGGCGCAGCCGCTCAGCAGGACGGCCAGCGCTACGCAGCTGCCTAGTTTCTTCAGAGGGCTAGCCATCACTCAAGAGCTCCAATATTCATCTGTTGTTGCTGATTCAAAGGCAAATAGGTCAGGGACATCAGCGGCGGCGCGATCTTCTCCACGCGGTAGATGCCATCGATGACGGACTGGTTGCGCACCGAGTAAGTCTTGTCGCCGCGCGCGAGGAACACTTCCCACGCGCCGTCCGCCAGCGCCTTGCCGATGTAGGTGAACGGCATGGGCGGCGCCATCGGCGGTGGCGGCGGCGTTTTCGATGGCGGCGGCGGCGGAGGCGGAGGCGGCGGATTCCAGTTCTGCCCCATGAACACGCCTTCGCCGGCAGCGAAGGTGGCGTCGCCCGCCTCGCCCACCAGCTGCGCGCGCGCGATCAGCGGCAGGATGGCGACGCCGGTCTCGGGCTTGAGGTCCTTGCCGGCCGGCGGCGGCGCGTCGGCACGCGCGCCGCGTGTCACCGGCTCGGCGATCTCGGTGGATGGCGAGTTATCGCCAAACAGCACCAGCCCGGCCGAACCAAGCAGCGCCAGCGCCATCACGATCTGGTAGGGCTTCATGGCTCGGCATCCTTCAAGTACAGGGTGAAGCGCAGGCGCGCTTCCACAGTGGGATCGGCGATGGTGTCGCGGCGGAAGCCCACTTCATCCAGCGAGGCATACGGCATGGCGCGCAGGCCCTGCATGGCGAACTGCCAGATCGATTGATACGGCCCTTTCACCGGCAAGATGATCTGGTAGGTGCTGACGCGGCTGGCCTTGTCGTAGGCAGCCTTGTACTCGCCCTGATTCAGCGTCAGGCTGGATTTGGCGGCCAGGTCGAACAGTACTTTGACTTGCTGCTCGGCGTAGCGCTTTTCGCCGAGCGTGTCGTAGAACACGGCAAGGTTTTGATTGGCCGATGGCGGTGGCGGCGGTACCACCAACGCGGATGGCGCGGGCAAAGGCTGGGCCATCAAGCGCGCCTGCCCGGCGCGATGCGGCAGCAGCCACGCCCACGCGGCCAGGCCGGCCACGCACAAGACTATCGCCACACAGGCCGGAACGCCAAGGCGCAACACGGCGATGCGGGCGCGCAGCAGCAGCGTGGGCAGGTTCACGTTGTTCAGCGGGTCTGCCATGTCGCCTCCAGTTGGAAACGCAGGGGACGATTCGGGTCCGCGTCGTTGATTTCATGACGGGTCAGGGTCACGTCGCTGAAGCTTTCCTGTTCCTTCAGAGCCGCCACATACTCGACCATGTCGTCGCTGGTCTTGGTTTCGGCGGTGATCTTGAGGATGCGCTTGCGCGGATCGGGCTCCATCGCCACCAGCGCCACGGTGCGCGGCGTCGCCGCCAGCACGGCGTCTTGCAGCTCGCGCCACGGCAGGTTCAGTTGCATGATGGCGCCGTTGACGAAGCTGGCCTGCGCTTCCGGAATGGCGGTGCGCGCCACTTCCACCGCAGGACGTGCCGACAGCGCCTTCACGCGCTCCTGCAAATGCTGCAACTGATGCTGGCGTTCGCGCTGCTGCTCGACCAGTTGCCAGCTGCCGTAAGCCGCGCCGGCGCATAGCAGCACGCCGACGCCGGCCAGCGCCAGCACGGCGGGATGGATGTGGAACAAGCTGCGGCGCACACTGCGCGGCGCGAAATCGATCTTCATGCCTTTCATCCGGCGTTCCCCTCCAGCGCGCGGCATGGAATGTGGGCGGCACTGCTGGCCGGCTGAGTCCACGCGGCGGGCGCGTCGCCGTTCACCTGCAGCAGCGACGGCGCCGCCAGGTCCAGCAGCAGCGCCTCGCGTTGCAGGGCTTGCGTCAGCCAGGCCTGGTCGGCGCCGTGGGGAATCGGCAGCGCGCGCACGGCGCGCAGTTTTTTGCCGTCCGCCTCGGTGGCGCCCAGCGTCAGCAGGCTGTCGTGCACGTGGCCGAACCATGCGCCCTGCTTCAGGCGGCGACGGCCACGGTTCCAGGCGCTGACGAAGCGCGGTTCGATGGCGACGATGGTCAGCTTGCAGTCCTGCGCAACCACTTGCAGTTCGGCCAGCAGGGTGCGTGGCACGGCGGCGGCAAAGAACGGCTGCGTTGCATTCCAGTCGGCGGCCAACTGCCACGCCGATGGCGGTTCGCCGTACAGCGACTGGAACCGCAGCCCTGCCGCCGCTTCCAGATCGGCCATGCGGGCGGCGCCGGCGGGCGGCGTCACGCGCCACATGCGCGTCAGCTCATCGGCCAGCACAAAGCTCACCGGCCAGCCATCCACGCCCAGTTCTCCCAATACCGCGCGCAAGGCGTTGGCAATGGCGTCGAACGGATGCTCGGCCGACGGCGCGATGGCCTGCGCGGCCAGGACTTCCGGCGTGCCGGCGCGCCCCTCGGCGCCAAGGCCGGGCAAGCCATGCCAGCGGCTCGCGCGCTGCACACTCACCGCGCGCGGCGACACATCGATACGCAGGAATTGTCCGATGGCTCTACGCATGCAGAGTCACCCGTTTAATTTCGGTCAGTGTGGTGGCGCCGCGTCTGACCACTTCCAGCGCGGCCTGGCGCAGGCTGCGCGTGCCGTTCTCGTAGGCGGCTTGCTTGATCTGGCGGATCGGCCGCTTGTCGACAATCAGCTCGCGGATTTCGTCGTTCAAGGTCAGGATCTCGGCAATCGAACGGCGGCCCTTGTAGCCGGTGCCGCGACAGTCGCCGCAGCCCTTGCCCTGCATGAAGCGGTAATCATGGACATCGGCGCGCGTCATGCCGACGCTGGCCAGCTCATGATCGTCCGGCGTGTATTCGGTGGCGCAGTGCGGGCAGTTGGTGCGGATCAGGCGCTGCGCCCAGATGCCGTTCAGCGCCGACACAAACGCGTATGGATCGATGCCCATGTGGGTGAAACGGCCAAACACGTCGAACACATTATTGGCGTGCACGGTGGTCAGCACCAGGTGGCCGGTCAGCGCCGACTGCACGGCGATTTCCGCCGTCTCGCGGTCGCGGATTTCGCCGACCATGATTTTGTCCGGGTCATGGCGCAGGATGGAGCGCAGGCCTTTGGCAAAGGTCAGGCCCTTCTTTTCGTTGACCGGGATCTGCAGGATGCCGGGCAGCTGGTACTCCACCGGGTCTTCGATGGTGATGATTTTTTCGCGGCCGTTGTGGATCTCGGTCAGCGCGGCGTACAGCGTGGTGGTCTTGCCGGAGCCGGTCGGTCCCGTCACCAGCAGCATGCCGTAGGCTTCCTGCGCCAGCGTGCGCAGCGTGGACAGCGATGGCGCGTCGAAACCCAGCGCTTCCAGCGTCAGCGAGCCGTAGGCTTCAATCATGGCGCGCTTGTCGAGAATACGGATCACCGCGTCCTCGCCGTGGATGCTCGGCATGATGGAGACGCGCAAATCGATTTCGCGGCCGTTGGCCTCGACGCGGAAGCTGCCGTCCTGCGGCACGCGGCGTTCGGCGATGTCCAGCTCCGCCAGCACTTTCAGGCGCGAGATGATTTGTTCGGCCACGTCGACGCCGTTGACGGCGGTGGCGTGATCGAGCACGCCATCGACGCGGTACTTGACCGCCAGGCCGCCGGCCGTGCTTTCAAGGTGGATGTCGGAGGCGCCGGCTTTCAGCGCATCGTACAGCGTGGAATTCACCAGCCGGACCGCCGGGCTGGCGCCTTCCGACACCGAGGCAAACGACAGCACCGCCGCCGTCTTGCCGTCACGCCGCCCTTCGCTGGCGCCGGGCAGCAGCGAGTCGGTGGCGCGCGCGGATTCCTCCTGCTTGGACAGGTAGGCCTGGATGTCCGCCTGCAGCGCCAGGCGCGTGGCCAGCGGCGCGGCCGGCGTGGCGCGCGCCTGCGTGCCCAGCCAGGTTTGCAGGTCCAGATCGAACGGATCGGCGATCACGCCGGTCACACCGTCCGGCCCGCGCAGCAGCACGCAGTGGCGCGCCATCGCCTGCGACAGCGGCAGCAGATCCCAGGCCGGCTCGCAGGACAGCATGTCGACCGTCTCCAGCACCGTCATGCCGAACGGCTGCGCCAACTCGCGCACCAGCAGGCGCGGCTCGGCCCCGGTCAGCGCTTCCAGCTCCTCCACCAGCGTGCGCTTGGATTGCTGGCGCAGGTGGCGCGCACGCGCCAGCAGCGCCGTGTCGATGACCGTCATGACATATCTCCAGCCAGATCGAAGATCGGCATGTACAACAGCACCACGATGGCGCCGACCACCAGGCCGATGGCCGCCATCAGCAGCGGTTCAAAAGTGCGGGTGAAGCGTTCGATCCAGCGGCTGATTTCGCCGTCGTAGAAAGCCGCCGACTGGGTCAACATCGGCCCCATGTCGCCGGTGCGCTCGCCCACGCGCAGCATGCGCAGCGAGATCGGCGTGGTCAGGTGCGCGGCTTCGAAAGCGGTCGACAGCGGCAGGCCGGATTCCACCGCCGCGCGCGCCGTTTGCAGATTGGCGCGCATCGACGGCGACACCATGCCTTGCACCGTCTCGATGGCGTGCACGATGGTGATGCCGCCCTCGCTCAACATGCCGAGCGTGAGGTAGAGCCGCGATAGCTCATAAATCCGTACCCGCTCGCCGATGCCCGGCAGCTTGCCCAGCAGGCGGGCGATGCCGCCATTGGCCATCAACTGACGCACGCCCAGCACCAGCGCGGCCAGCACGGCGGCGATGCCGGCCAACAGCAGCGTGGTGTGGGCGCCGGCGAACTGGCCCCAGTTCAGCATCTGCTGCGACAGCCATGGCAGGTTGCGGCCGGCGCCTTGATAAACCTCGGCGAAGCGCGGCACCACGTAGCCGATCAGGAACAGCGACACGCCGCCGCCCACCAGCAGCAGGATGCACGGGTAGATCGCGGCCGATACCAGCTTGGCGCGCACGACGTCGATGCGCTGCTGGTAGTCGATGAAGCGCGCCAGAGAACGGGGCAAGTCGGAAGTGCCTTCGGCCGCCTTGACGATGCCTACGTACAGCGGCGGGAACAAATCCGGCTGCTCGGCCAGCACGGCGGAAAAGCGCTGGCCTTCGCGCAGGCCGGCCAGCAGGCGTTCCAGCACGCCGCGCGTGGCCGGACTGGCTTCCTTTTCCAGCAGCGCTTCCAGGCCTTCGACGATGCCAAGACCGGCGGTCAGCAGCGCCAGCAACTCCTGGCTGAACAGCACCAGCGAGAGCGCGCGGCGCTTGCCGCCGCGGCCCGGCAGGCCGGCGCGCCTGGGCGTGATGGAGCTGACGAACAGTCCGCGCGCCTCCACCTGCCGGCGCGCGTCGGCCTCATCGCGGCCATCGATCACCAGATGGGAGATGACCATATCGGCCGACAAGGTGCGTACGTCGAACTGCATGGGAGGGAGAAGGTTTTAGCGCGAGGAGATATCAGCGTCTTCGCCTGTGCCGCCCGGCTGGCCGTCGCGGCCTTCCGAGGTGATGATGAACTCAGCGCCCGCTTCCGGTCCCTTGTACTTGTACTTGTGGCCCCATGGGTCGGGCGGAACGCCTTTTTTCAGGTAAGGGCCATTCCACTTGGCGCCGGCGGTATTCGGTGCGGTCAACAGCGCGTCCAGGCCTTCCTCGGTGGTCGGATAGCGGCCGACGTCGAGACGATATGTGTCGAGCGCTTTCTCAAACGCCTCGATCTGCGCCTTGGCGATGGTGACTTCGGACTTGCCCAGCTGGGCGAAATATTTCGGACCGACATACGCTGCCAGCAAGCCGATGATGACGATCACCACCAGCAGTTCCAGCAAAGTGAAGCCGGCGGCCTTGCGTACGCTCTTGTTTACCACACTCATCCCGCCAACTCCTCTGCAATTATCCTGCGGATACAAAGCCAGAGGCTACCATGCACTTTACACTTCCGACAATCTTTTTATGCCGCCCGGGCCAGCGGCAGCGGCGTCCGGTCGAATAAATGCAAAGCCATGCCATGCGCGATCGCCTGAGCCCGGTTGGAAACACCCAACAGCCGGTACACGCGTTGCAAATGGTTTTTCACGGTCAGGCCGGAAATGCCAAGGATCAGACCGATTTCCTCATTGCTTTTGCCCTCGCGCACCCAATGCAGGATTTCCACCTCGCGCGCGCTGACCGGCCGCGCCAGCGTGCCCACCCGCGCCTGCGCCTGCTGGCGGTTGACGCGTTGCAGGCTCATGTGCAAGTACGGCAGCAGCAATTCCAGGAAATACGCCTGACGCGGATGCGGCCGGTGCGGCAGGCCGAACAGCACGAAGAAGCTCGATCCGCCCGGCAGGCGTTCGCTGCCGTGCATCAGCATGTTTTCCAGGCCCAGCTCGCGCAACTCGCCCTGGAACGGCGCCAGCCCGTGCCCGGCCTTGAGCGGATCGGCGCCCGGGCCGGCGTCCAGCATGGCCGGCATGCGCTGCGTTTGACGGCAGTGGCGCGCAAGGCGCAGCGCCAGGCCATCTTCCCGATGGCTGAGACGGCCGCGCAGCCCGGCGTCCAGCACTGCGCTGTGCAGGCATTCCACGTGTTGCAGCTCGTCCTGCGCGCCGAACTGCAGGCACACCATCACCTGATGCGGCAGCAGCGCCTGCAGCTGGCCCTGGGTCCAGAGGAAAAACTGGCGGGCATCCTGCACCGGCAGCGCCGCCTCGATGGCGTGCAGCAGATACTCCTGCTCCAGCTTGCTGAGGATGACCAACTGGTCCGTGCTCATGCCTGTGCCGCCACGAAGCGGTAGCCGCTGCCGCGCACGGTTTCGATGCGCCGCTGGTAGCCGCTGGGCTGCAAGGCGCTGCGCAGGCGGCCGACGTGGGTATCGACCGTGCGCTCGTCCAGGCAGGCGGCGCTGCCCCACACCTGATCCAGCAGCTGGGCGCGCGTGTGCACGCGCTCCGGATGGCTCATGAGGAAATTCAGCAGCTTGAATTCGACCCGGCCCAGCGCCAGCTCGCGCGCGCCGGCGGTGACGCGCTGGGTGCAGGGATCGAGCCGCAGGCCGGCCAGCTGCACCGGCGCGTCGCTCCCGGCCTGCGGCAACCAGCGGCGCAGCAGGCAGTGCACGCGCGCCACCATCTCGCGCGGGCTGAATGGCTTGGTCATGTAATCGTCGGCGCCGGCTTCCAGCGCCATGATCTTGTCCGGCTCGCCGCAGCGGGCGGTCACCATCATGATCGGCAGGCCGCGCGTGCGGCTGTGGGCGCGCAGCCGGCGCACCAGCGACAGGCCGGATTGCCCCGGCAAATTCCAGTCCAGCAGCACCAGGTCGGGCAGGCTGTCTTCCAGCATCAGCAAGGCGCTCTCGGCGTCCGCCGCACGGCTGATCCGGTGGCCCGCCATGCCCAGATTAAGGGCGATCAGCTCCTGTATGGCGGGCGTGCTTTCGACGACGAGAATGTGAGCGGCTGGCATAGCGTCTCCCTCTAAAGGAAATACTATGCAATAAGCAATTCCGCTTTACTAATATGATTTCTTTGGCGGATTCAGATTTTAAAAATATAAATCCGCCGACCACATCTCAACCGCGCTGGCGGCGGCGCAGCATGCCCAGCAGCGCCAGACCACCGGCCAGCATGGCCCAGGTCGAAGGCTCGGGCACCGGCGTGGTCACCACGCCAGAACCCAGCGTTTCGCCGACCGCACTGCCCTGTCCGCCCGCGACCGTGGCCGGCGTCCAGTTCAAATGCAGCAGGCTGCCGTCCGCGCTGCTGCTGTCGCCCAGCAGCGTCATCTGGTCCGGGCCGTACAGCGCCACCGAGAACACCGAGCCGTACTGGCCGCTCGGGTCGGCGTCGCCGCTGAAGCTGACGGTGAAGCTGACTTTGCCGCCGCTGAAGTCAACCGCGTGGAACAGATCGTTGTAGCCGCCATACACGTTTTCCATGCGAAAGCCGCTGGCCAGCGAGCCGGTGACGTTGGACAGTTGCGCATCGGCGCTGCTGCCCCAGCCGACGAAGTGATTCAGATCGGCGTAGGTGGTGACGGCGCCGGTCGGCACGCTGTTCAGCTGGATGTCGATATAGCCGTTGCTGCCGTAGCCGCTGGCGTCCAACTCGACGGTGAAGCTGCCGGCGGCGGCGGCCAGGCTGGAGGCGGCCGCCAATACCAGCGCCATCGCGGCGCGGCGGAAGTTGTGCGTATTGAACATGATGTCTTGCTTTCCTTAGAAGTTACCGCTGTAAATTTTGACTGCCGAGTAGGTCACGCTGCCACCGCCGGTCTTGGTGAACGACACCGGCACGGTGATGCTGGCGCCGGCCGCCAGGCTGGACTGGCTGACGCTCAGGTAGGGCGAACCGTCGTGGCTGCCATTCGCGCCGACCAGCGTGCTGCCTGCGGCCAGGCCGTCGAACTGCAACTGGAACGGGCCGCTGACGGCCGCGCCGCTGGTGTTGGTCAGCGTGACGCTGCCGGTCCACTTGGCGGTGGCGCGGTTGTAGACCAGCGCGCTCGACGTGCTGCGGATGCTGGCGCTGACGTCGGTGTACGGCGCTTGCAGGTTGAGGCTGATCACCACCGGATCGTGGTCCGAGGCGCGGTATGGCGCGCTGGTGTACTTGTCCTGCGGCTTGCCGTCGGTGTTGTAATCCACCACGGTCGGCTCGTCGGCGTTGTTATGCCATTCGGCGGCATCCACCACTTGCGGGCTCAGCGCGGCGCTGGCCAGGGCGTGGTCGAGATAGCCCGCTTCGCCGTTGAAGACGAAGGAGTACGGCATGTTGCCGCTGCCGCGCACGAAGCGCTCCAGCTGGTTGACGTAGCCGATGGCGGTGATGGCGGCGATCGGGTCTTCGTAGCCGTAGGAGTTGAAGTCGCCGATCAGCAGCACCTTGGCGTCGCCGGCGGCGGCCACCACCTGCGGCACGAAGGCGTTCACCAGACGGTTGGCCTGCTGGATGCGGGTGGCGTTCCAGCAGCTCTGGCTGTCGCCCTGGTCGGCGTCGGCGCCGCTGGCCGGGCAACTGCCTTTGGACTTCAGGTGATTGACCACCAGCGAAAATCTGGCGCCGTTGTTGGCCTTGAAGGTCTGCGCCATCGGCGGACGGTTGTTGATGGCGTCGGCGTCGGACAGCGCGCCGCCCACCAGCGTCAGCGCGGCCGGCTTGTAGATCATGGCCACGCGGATGGCGTCGGTGCCGGTGGCGGCCGGCTTCGGCACCACGGCATAGGTCTTGATGCCGGTGCCCGGCGAGATCGCTTCGTTGAGCGCATCGACCAGTTTGGTGACGGTGTATTCGCCGCTGTTCTGGATTTCCATCAGGCCGTAGACATCGGCGTTGATGGCTTTCAGCTCGCCGACGATCTTGGCTGTCTGGCGGTTGAACTCATTCAGATTGTCGGCGCCACGGCAGTTGGACTTGGAGACGCTGCCGCCCAGCGAGCAGCCCTGGCCGGTATGGCCTTCGACATCGCTGCCGTCGGTGAAGGTGGTGAAGTAGTTCAGCACGTTGGCGCTGGCCACTTTGATGTTGCCGGCCACCAGCGCCGGCGGCGCGCTGCGCGGATTATCTTGCGAGAACACCGGGGCCACGGTCGGCTGCAGCTTGAAGCCGGCGCCGCCACCGCCCTTGGCGCCGAAGTCCACCACGCCGGTCAGGCCGGACACGGTGTCGCCGGCGCGCAACGAGCCGTCTTCGCCCAGGTAAGGAATGGTGGTCGGCGTGACGAAGATGCCGTCATCCAGAACGATCTGGTTGAGCTGGTTGGCGGCGGCCTGCGCCACCGCTTCCGGCGTGCCCGGACGGTAGCGGTTGGAGGCGATTTCCAGCCGGCCCGAGGACAGGGTGATTTCGCCGCGGGTGCCGAGGAACTCCAGCTGCGACAGGGTCAGGGCATCGTTGAAGCGCACCAGCATGCCTTCCACACGGCCGAGGTTGGCGTGCGGCAGCTGGATATTGGCCGGCGTGATGGCGATGCCGCCGGCCAGCTTGGTGATGGCGGTGACGTTCTGCATCTCGGTGTAGGAACGGGTGGCGCCGGTCGGCGTGTATTCGGCGATGCTGCCGCTGATGCGGATGCGGTCGCCCACTTGCACGGTGCCGGTGTTGGCGGCGGTGGTGAAGATGAACAGGCCGTCCGAGGTCAGCGGATTGCCGTCGCCGTTTTCATCCTGGATGAAGAAGCCGGAGCCGACCTTGGCGGTGACCACGCCTTCGGTGGTCTGGACCGTGCCGGCGTAAGGGCTGGCGTCGCCCTCGCCCTGGATTTGCGGGATGGTGTGGGTGACGGCGGCCGGTGCGGCCACATTGACGCTGATCGCGCAGCTGGTTTCCTGCGCCTGGTCGTTGCCGAACTTGACGGTGACCGGATAGGTGCCGGCCGGCACGCTGGCCGCCACGCTCAGGTTGGCGGTGGCGGTGCCGCCCACGCCCGAGGCTGCCAGGAAGTTGATCAGGCTGATGCCTGGCACGGCGGCCGAGGTGATCACGGCGCTGTTGACGGTGCCGTCGGCGTCGGTGGCGCTGAGGTCGGCGCTGCCGTTGATGCCGAACGCCAGCGCCAGGTTGGCCGGGCAGGTGGCGACGATCGGTGGCGCGGCCGGCGCGCCGCAGGCGTTCAGCGGGCTGGCGGTGTTGCGCGGCGCCGGCGCGGCGATGCTGAAGTCGCTGCTGTTGTTATCGGTGTCGGTGCAACCGCCGTTGGCGCGCTGCGCGCCGGTGGTGTTGCTGAGGACGGCGGTGGCCGTGCCTTCGGCATAGTTGGCGCCGCCAAAGCCGATCAGGTCGACAAAGGTGCCGGCTGCCGGCGAGGCGCTGGCCAGCGCGGTGCTGCCGGCCACCAGCGCCACCTTGCCGGCGCTGGCGCTCATCGCGATCGAACCGGTCGCATCGACGGCCGGCAAGGCATCGGTGCCGCCGGCGCCGACCGCTTCCTGCACCAGATAATACTGGCCCGGTTGCAGCTGGACGCCGCTCAGCTTGGTAACCTGCCAGCTGCTGCCGGTGGCGCTGGCGTATTGCACGCTCCAGCCGCTCAGGTCGACTGCGGTTTCGCCGCGGTTGAACAGTTCAATAAAGTCATTCTTGTACTTGGCGCCGGAATTGCCGCCGCCGCCATACACCTGGCTGATGACCACTGACGAAGCGGCAAAGGCGGGCGCCGCCAGGGCGCCCAGCAGGGCGGCGGCGAGCGCGGTGCGCGCTGGCGGAGGGAGGATTTTTTTCATGGCCTGTCCTGGAATATTAACAAAATGGTTTTGAAACTTGTAATTTTGCATATTACAACGAGGTCATGACGCCATCATGACGGGACTTTAGGCCAAACGGACTAAAGCGATCACGCCGGCATGGCAATTCGATACATATATGCTATAATGATTTCCATGAAGTAATTAAAATTGATGGAACATAATTTCATCTAAAGGCGCAAGCCATGAATCTCCATTCTGCCTGCCGCGTCCTGTTATGCGGCGCCACTTTGCTGGCCGTCACCGTGACGGCGGCGCCGGGGGACGCGCAAGCGCAGCCGGCCCCCTCCCCCTCCCCCTGCCTCGATCACCGGCCCGCCCCGGCCAACAGCCAGCAACCGGCGGCGCAGAAACGCCACCAATGGCGCAGCCCGTGCTACCTGGCGGACGCGGAAAAAAAGGAAGATGAACATGAGGACGCCGCCGATGCCGCGCGCCAGGATATACAGCGGCGCCTGGACGACATCGACCTGCTGGGCCGGCATGCCGCGCCGGCAGGCGAAGAATCGCAGTTGTGGTGGATCGCGCCGGACCGCCATGGCCCGGGCGACAACTGGCAGCCGCCAGCCGCCGGCGCGCCCGTCAGCTGGGCGCCGGACGAAGTCCCGCTCATGACGGCCGGCGCCACGCACGGCCTGCTGCGCCAGGATGGGGCCCATGGCGAAGCGGCAATTCCGGCCGTGCCGGAGCCGGCCAGCGTCACACTGCTGGTCACCGGCCTGGCCATGCTGGCCGGCGTCGCCAGCCGGCGCCGGGGCCGACGGTCTTGATAGCGCCCGGCAGCGCTGCCATTCATCCGGAACCAATGACGGTCCGCTCCGGTTGTCCGCCTGGATTTGCAATAGGGATAACATCAAAGGCATAATAGTTGCTTAACCCAGTACAGCAACTATTTATGGAAACTTGATGGAATTCAGAAGAGATATCAACGGCTTACGCGCCATCGCAGTCCTTGCTGTCATTGTTTTCCATTTCAATGCAGACTGGTTACCCGGAGGGTTTGCCGGCGTCGATGTATTTTTCGTGATTTCCGGCTACCTGATGACGTCGATCATCTACCGTGGCCTTGAGCAAGAGCAATTTAGTCTCATCAAGTTTTATGCGGCGCGTGGCCGCCGCATCATTCCGGCACTGTTGCCCCCCTGCCTGCTGCTGCTGGTAGCCGGCTGGTTCTATCTGATGCCAACCACCTACATGGCGCTGGCCAAACATGTGGCCGCAAGCATCGGCTTTGTCTCCAACATCGTGTACTGGACCGAAGCTGGCTACTTCGCCCCGGGAGCGCACGAAAAATGGTTGCTGCATACATGGTCGCTATCGGTCGAGTGGCAGTTCTACATGCTCTATCCCGTCGTGCTCATGCTGCTGCGCCGCTGGCTAGGCCTGGCGTGGCTACGCTATTGTGTGGCGGCCGGCACGCTGCTGAGCCTGGCGCTGTCCGCTTACGCTTCCGCCCGTTTTACTGAAGCCGCCTTCTTCCTGCTGCCCACCCGCGCCTGGGAAATGATGGCCGGTGGCCTGGTGATGCTGTTCCCCGTCTCCCTGACGCCCCGCATTCGTCAGTGGACGGAATTGGCCGGCCTGCTCATTATTCTGGCATCGTATGTGTACTTTTCCGAGACCAATGTCTGGCCGGGTACTCTGGCGGCACTGCCGGTACTCGGCGCCTGCCTGCTGCTGATCGCCAACCGGCAAGCCTCTTGGGCCACCAACAACCCGTTCAGCCAATGGCTGGGCAATATCTCGTATTCCCTGTATATCTGGCATTGGCCAATTGTGGTCTGGTTAACCTATCTGGGCTTGCTCAGTCAATTGCGCTACCAGTTGCTGGGGATCGCGGCATCCCTGCTGATGGCGCACCTGTCATATACCTGGGTGGAGCAGAAAATGCGGGGGCGCACAACACCGGGCTGGACCTGGCGCTGGCTCGGCACGGCAGCCGCGCTCTGCGCCTGCGGCTTTGCGGTATTCCACCTGCAGGGAGTGGTGTCGCCGCTGCGCAGCATCAGCGTTTCGGAACAAGCCCGCTTCATGGCCGAATATGATTGGAAATACCATCATCTGGGCAATGTGCATTGGATAGAAAAATGCAATATGTTCAGCGCTTACCAACGTACCCACACGCTGAGGACCGATCCGGTGTGCACCGAGAAGAAGGGGCCGGGCGGTGTGTTCCTGTGGGGCGATTCCCATGCCGAGGCCCTGTCCTATGGCTTGCGGGCCGCCTTGCCCGCAGGCCTGCCGTTTTATCAGGTGACCTCGGCCGGGTGCCGCCCCGGCCAGCAAGAGGAAATCAGACTCAAGGGCGATGCCCGCGTCGCCTGCGACTACGCTAATCGCTTTGCGTGGGAAAAGATCGCCGAGTTAAAACCTGACATCGTCATCATGGCGCAGCAGAAAATACACCAGCAAACCGACTGGCAGGCGCTGAACAGCCGGCTGACGGCGCTTGGCGTCCGCCAGGTGGTGCTGGTGGGACCAGTCCCGCAGTGGCAACCTTCGCTGCCATCGGTGATCGCCACCCGCCACTGGCGCGAACCCGGCGATCGCATTGTCGACGCGGCCCTCGACCAGACCATTATGCGCACGAATAACGTCATGCAAGACATCGCCGCACATGGTAGCTTCACCTATGTGTCACTGATCGATCAGCTGTGCCAGGACCAGCACTGCCTGGCGCGCATCCCGCCCAGCGACGCATTGCTGCTGGTGGATTATGGCCATCTTTCAGCCGAAGGCTCGGAATACGTCGTCCGCCACATCATCAAGCCCCGGCTGCAACTGACTGCCTCCCTGGCGCAACGCCAGGGAGACTAGTGGCGATAAGGCGCCGCCAGCGGCTCGCCGATGAACACGCCCTGCGCCGGCCACGCCACGCTGCGCCAATAGGCTTCGATGGCGCTGACGCCGCGCAGGTAATGCGACAGCAACACGGTCGGCTGCGGGAATTTCTGCCAGTAGTTGCACGGCTCGGTGACCGTGCCATAGCTGGCGGTGGCACCCGCCTCCAGCCAGCGCAGGCTGCTCATCTGGCTGGTCCCCAGCAAGTCGCCGCCCACCGACGTCAGGCTGTCGGCCAGCGCGCCCGGCAGGAATTTCAGCGTGTCCAGCTTGCTCACCCAGCCCATGCCGGTCTGGTAAATCATGATGTCTTTTTCGTTTTCCAGCACATCGGCGTTCAGCCGCTTGATGGTCAGCTTGCGGGTGGGCACCAGGCCGGCGCGCGGGAAGAATGGCGCGCGGCTGTTGCGCGGCGTCTCGCTGGTGGTCAGGTAGTAGGCGCTGGCGGCCGGCACGCTGGAGCCGCTGGCGACGCCGCGTCCGATCAGGGCCTTGGCCATCGCCACCGAGTCGGTCGGCAGCAGCATCGACAAACGCATGCCGTGCTCGCCATACGGGTCGGCCGAGGTGGTGTTGAAATACAGATTGGGCTTGGCCGGACCGCATAGCGCGCTGCACATGCCGGCATCAAAACCCATCGTGTAGGCCGAGGTGATGGAATTGCACTCGACCGCGTACGGCGCGGTCCAGACCATCAGCACCGCTTCGATCTGCGGGCCGAGCCTGGCGTCGATCTGTTCCTTGAGTACGCGGAACTGTTCGGCGTCGAGCTTGCGCGGGTGCCCGGGGATGCGCACATGCACCACGTTCTCGGCCGGCACATTGCGCGCCTGCCGGTAGTACTCGCCGATTTCCACACTATTGGGTTCGTCGTCATTGATGATGAGCGCGAGTTGCGACGGCTTGAAGCCCACGGCCCGGCTCACCAGTTGCGCCTGGGCGGCGCCGTGCCAGCACAGCAGCGCCAGCAAACCCACTATCATCTTCCGCACTACAATTCCGATCATCGTCATGAGATAACCGGAACTGTAGCATAGGGCCTAGCTGCGCTGGTAGACATCCTCGAAACGCACGATGTCGTCTTCGCCCAGGTAACTGCCGGACTGGACTTCAATCAGGTGCAGCGGCAGCTTGCCCGGGTTTTCCAGCCGGTGGTTCATGCCGATCGGGATATAGGTCGACTCGTTTTCCGTCAGCAGCGAAACCTGGTCGCCGCAGGTCACGCGGGCGGTGCCGCTGACCACGATCCAGTGCTCGGCGCGGTGGTGGTGCATCTGCAGCGACAGCTTGCCGCCCGGATTGACCGTGATGCGCTTGACCTGGAAGCGCTCGCCGATGTCGATGCCCTCGTAGCAGCCCCACGGACGGTAGACCTTGGTGTGGTGCAGGTGCTCGGTGCGCTCCTGTTTTTTCAGGTGATCGACAATCTGCTTGACGCGCTGGACCTGGTCCTTGTGCGCCACCAGCACCGCGTCGGAGGTTTCGACGATCACCAGGTCGCGCACGCCGACCGCCGCCACGATGCGGCTTTCGGCGCGCACCAGCGAACCGCTGACCTCATCCAGATAGACATCGCCGCGGGTGACATTGGCCCCGGCGTCGGCCGCCTGCACTTCCCACAGCGCCGACCAGGAACCGACGTCGCTCCAGCCGATGTCGGCCGGCACCACCACGGCGTTGCTGGTGTGCTCCATCACGGCATAGTCGACCGAGTCGGACGGGCAGGACGTGAACGCGGCCTCGTCCAGACGGCAGAAGTCCAGGTCCTTGTAGGCCAGGCGCACCGCCGCCTCGCTGGCGGCGGCTATCGCCGGTTGCCAGCTCGCCAGCTCGCGCAGATAGGTGTCGGCACGGAACAGAAACATGCCGCTGTTCCAGTAATAATTACCGGCGGCGACAAACTCCTCGGCGGTGGCGCGGTCCGGCTTTTCCACGAAGCGGTCCACCCGCAAGCCCTGCCCGCCCGCCGGCTGGCCGCTGCGGATGTAGCCGTAGCCGGTTTCCGGCGCCGTCGGCACCACGCCAAAGGTGGCCAGCGCGCCATCGGCCGCCAGCAGCGCCGCCTGCTCGATCGCCTGGTGGAAGCGCGCCACGTCGGCAATCACATGGTCGGCCGGCAACACCAGCAGCATCGCCTGCGGATCCAGCGCGCGCAGATAGTGCGCCGCCACCGCCACCGCCGGCGCGGTATTGCGCCCCACCGGTTCCAGCACAATGCCCTGTGGCGTGATGCCCACTTCGCGCAGTTGCTCGGCAACCAGGAAACGGTGCTCATTGCCGCACACGATCAGCGGCGCCATCAGCTCGGCGCCGCCTTGCAGGCGCAGCAGCGTGTCCTGCAACATGGTGTTTTGCGTCACCAGCGGCAACAATTGTTTCGGCAAGACCGCCCGCGACAGAGGCCACAGGCGGGTGCCGGCGCCGCCGGACAAAATGACGGGATAAATCTTCATACCAAACCTTATTTAAATCTCAGCTGTCTGTAAGTCCGCAGCGGGCGCGGCAAGGCGCCGCTTGTTACGGCGGTCGCGGGCATTGGCCCAGGCGTCCGGATCGACTTCGGACACATGGCTCATGTTGCCGGCGCGGTCCACACTATAGTCTTTGAAGACAATTTTTTCCGCCATGGAAACATTTGGTAACACCCGCGTGTACTCGAACAGGACGCAGCGGTCGACCGAGGCGCCGGCGCAGATATGGCTGCCGTGGCCGATCCAGCTCGGCCCGATGATGGTGGAGCCCGCCTCGACCCGGGTGCCGGAGCCGATGTAGACCGGGCCCTCGATGCGGGTGCCATTGCTCCAGTCGATGCTGGTGTTCAGGCCCACCCACAGGCCGTCGTTGATCTGGATGCCGGGCACGTCCAGGTGGGCGACCTCGCCCATCAGCACGCTCTGACACACTTCCCAGTAGTCGCTGACGGTGCCGATGTCGATCCAGTTGAACGGCCGCGTCTGGGCGTAGAACGGCAAGCCTTTTTCCGCCAGCAGCGGGAACAGGTCGGAGCCGATGTCGAAATTCACGCCCGGCGGGATCAGCGCCAGCGCCTCCGGTTCAAACAGGTAGATGCCGGTGCTGGCGTAGTTCGACAACGCCTCGGCCTGCGACGGCTTTTCCTGGAAGGACTTGATGCGGCCGTCTTTCTCGGTGACCACCACGCCATAGCTGGACACCTTGTCCCACGGCACTTCCTTGGTGATGACCGAGGCGATCGCGCCTTTGCGCTTGTGCTCGAACAAGGCAGACTTGAGGTCCAGGTCGATCAGGGCGTCGCCGCACAGGACAATAGTGGTGTCGTCGAAGAAGCCGCCGAATTGCTGGATCTTCTTCATGCCGCCAGCCGAACCCAGCGGCTGCGGCACCACTTCGCCAGCATCATTGGTATAGCCCTCGAACGAGTAGCCGATCTGCACGCCAAACTGGTGCCCCTCGCCGAAATAATCCTCGATCTTCTCGTGCAGGTAGCTGACGTTCACCATGATGTCCTTGACGCCATATTTTTCCAGATGCTCGATCAGGTAGGCCATCACGGGCTTGCCCAGGATCGGGATCATCGGTTTCGGCAAATCATAGGTCAACGGACGCACACGGGTTCCCTTGCCTGCTGCCAAAATCATTGCTTTCATACTTGCTCCCACGGTTATATCGAGAAAGGGTGGCGGATTGCCGTGCGGCGCCTCATGGTGCACCGCATCAATTGCATGGTATCACAGCGCCAGCGTGCGCACCGATGCAATATGGTTAAAATTTCCATGCGCCGGAGGGCGCCGCGCCGCTCAGGCCGCGGCGGCCGCGCCCGACTGCCAGCGCCAGGTGTCGACGCACATTTCGGCGATGCCGCGCGCCGCCTTCCAGTCCAGCTCGCGCTCGGCCAGGGCCGAGTCGGCGTAGCAGACGGCGATGTCGCCGGGGCGGCGCGCCACCAGCTGGTAGGGGATCGGCCGGCCGCTGGCGGCCTCGAAGGCGCGCACCATTTCCAGCACGCTGTTGCCCTTGCCCGTGCCCAGGTTGAAGGTATGGACGCCGGCGCGCAGGCCCAGCTTTTCGATGGTCTTGACATGGCCCAGCGCCAGGTCGACCACGTGGATGTAGTCGCGCACGCCGGTGCCGTCGACGGTCGGGTAATCGCTGCCGAATACCGACAGCTGGGCGCGGCGGCCGACCGCCACCTGGGCGATGAACGGCAGCAGATTGTTGGGGATGCCGTTGGGATCCTCGCCGATCAGGCCGCTCTCGTGGGCGCCGACCGGGTTGAAGTAGCGCAGCAGGGAAATGCTCCAGTCCGGATTGGCCACGGCCACGTCGCGCAGCATCTGCTCGATCATCAGCTTGCTGCGGCCGTAGGGATTGGTGGCCTGCAGCGGGAAATGCTCGTAGATCGGCACCGACGCCGGATCGCCGTACACGGTGGCCGACGAGCTGAACACCAGCGACTTGACGCCGAATTTCTGCATGGTTTCCACCAGCACCACGGTGCCGGAGACATTGTTGTCATAGTAGCGCAAGGGCTGGGCCACCGACTCGCCCACTGCCTTCAGGCCGGCGAAGTGCACCACCGCGTCGAATGTGTGCGCGGCAAACACGGCCTCCAGGCCGGCGCGGTCGCGGATGTCGACCTCGGCAAAAGGGAAAGTCTGGCCGCTGATGGTGGCCAGGCGTTCCAGCACCGAACGCTTGCTATTGCACAGATTATCGACAATGACCACATCGTGGCCAGCCTTGCTCAATTCCACGCAGGTGTGGGAGCCTATGTAACCGGTGCCGCCGGTAACCAGAATTTTCATCAATCGCTCCAAAAATGGACAGGACTCGCTGTGCAGGCGACACCATGCCGCCTGCCGATCAGTGATCGCAGGCTGTCATTTTAACAAACCCGGAAGGCAACACAGTTGAAATTTCAGCAAACCACGGGACGCTGGAGGGGAATTCCCGGCGGCGGCCGCCGCCGGGAGGCGGGAATTACTCGTAAACCACTTCGAAATACGTGGTCGGGCCGTGCGACAGCTTGGAATTGTCCAGCGTGAAGGTAATCGAGCTGCCGCTGACCGTGGCCGGAATGGCGTCGCCGCGGCTGCCGCGCAGGGTGGCGGAATACACCTTCAGGCGGCTGGCGTTGACATTGGTCAGGGTCAGCTTCACCGCGCGCGACAGGATCGTGACCGGCGGCACGCCCAGGTCGGCCAGCGTGGTTTCCGCCGTGTCATAAAACTTCATGCCGGTGTTGCGCGCATCCGATCCCATGATGAACAGCATGCGCTTGCTGCTGGCCAGCGGCAAGCCATCCAGCGACGATGCCGCCACCAGGGCGGCGCCGGTGGCCGACTCGACGCGCAGGCTGCCCAGGGTGACCGCCTCCGGAATGTCGAACACGATGCCTTCGGTCCTGGGCGTGATCACGGTCATGCGCTTGCGTGGCGTCTCCAGCGTGATTTCATCGGTGTCGGTGCGATAAATCCCGTCGACCGTGTTATAGCGCGCATCCGGCGCCAGCAGGCTGTTGTTGCGCAACACCGTGATGCGGTTGTTGAACAAGTCGTTGTCGTACACGCCGGTCTTGCTTTGCAGGTCATAGCTCAGGGTCGGCGTCACGGTGGTGCCGATCTTCAGCGAGCTGCTGTTCGGCTGCATCTGCGCATTGTACTTTCCGCTCAGTTCCTGGCTGCCCAGCCAGTCCACGCTGACGCCGGAAACCAGCGCCAGCCGGCGCACGTTCGACGGCACCACGCCCTGGAAGGGGTTTTCATCGTAGGAATACGGCGCCTCCAGCCGCAGGCCCAATTGCCGCTTGGCCTGCTTGACGTCGCCGCGCACGTACAGCAGGGCCGCCAGGGTTTCATTCAGGCGCAGAATCGGATCGGGACCGACCATGAACGGATACAGGCGATCCTTGCGGCCTATGTCGGTGTAACTCAGCGTGAAGGCGCCGGAGTGCTGGGCGATGATGCCCCAATTCTGGAACGCCGCATACGCCGGCGCGGCCAGCGCCGATTCGCGCCGGTACTTATTCCAGAACACCTGGCCGTACTCGGTCACCGAAAAGCCCTTGCCAGTCTGACGGCTCAGGGCAACGTCGCTGATGTAGATAGCCCATTTCGCCAGCATGCTGTCCTGGCTCAGGACCGAGCCCGGCGTGACGTAATTGGTCGGCTCGGCGAAGTAGCTGTGGATGTCCACCCAGTTGAACTGCGCGCGCGAGACGTGCGCCGCCGGCGACAGCCAGTTGTCGTAGCCAGTCACCAGGCCGGTATAACCGAGGCTGCGCACATAAGCAGTCATCCAGTCGGCCGTGGTCTTCTCCAGCGAAGCGAAGAAGCGCTGGGTATCGGACATGCGCGGACCGGCCTTGCCGCCCGGCGCTGCAGTGGCGACCGTTTTGCTTTCAAGGGTTTCTGCGGCCCCCAGTTCGGCGCCCCAGGTCGCCTTCAGCGCGCTGGTGGTCGCGTACTTGGTTTTCAACCAATCGTTGAACAGCGGCACGAGTTCGGCCGGCTGCCAGTAGCGGGTAATGAAGGGCAGGCCGCCCTCGTTGACCAGGATCAGGCCCGCCAGCGCCGGATCCTGCAGCGTGGTCTTGCCGGTGTAAGGATTGACGGAACCGAGCAAGGTGGAGACCAGCTTCTTCCAGTGGGCTTGCGCCTCCGCACCGTAAAACACCCGCACCTTGGTGAACTTGGAATCGACCCAGCGTTCCTTGATGTTGCCGTAAGCACCGTTACCGGACGACATGGCATCCAGCACGTAGTAAATGCCGGCCGCTTTCATGGCCGCCAGCATGTAGTAGAAACGGTCCAGCTGCACCGGGTCGTAGTCGAAGTCGACCAGACGGTTATTCATCAACAGGTCGTCAATCTGGTGCAGCCGTATCATGCTGTAGCCGCGGATGCGTAACTGATTGACGTACTGATCGATGCCGGCCTTGTCGGGGAAGCCGCCGGTGGCGGCGCCGATGCCGGTCGAGGCCATCAGGAAGCGGCGCGGCACGGTTGGCGAGCTGGAAAACGCGAAGTCGCCATTGGCATTGACGATCAACGGTTCGGTGACGGCTTTGCGCGGTGGCGCCAGGCTGGAAAAGTCCAGCACGCTGCCCGGATCGATGACCAGCGAGACGTCCTTGACCGGCAGCCAAGTGTCAGCGGCATGGCTTGCCAACGGCAATGCGGCAACCAATAAACACGCGATTAACTTCATGTCTCTACTCCTTCATATGGGACGCGCAGGCTGCAATGGATAAGCTGCGCGTGGGATGGCGAGCCAGGCCGGCGACCGATCGCCGGGACCGGGCGTGCGCAACTTGCAAGGTAAACCCTCTGGGGAAATACTTTTTTCTTAGTGTACACCATTCAGGAGGATACGCCAGCGCGGCCCCAGCCATTTCTTCCGGGAGAAACAGGCCGAAATTCGGGTCTTTTCCGTATGAAACGGCGGCCGCGCCGGCTTGCCACACGCCGCCTTCCGATGAGGCGTCAAAGCAACAGCCAGTTGCGAAATATCAATAAACCAGCATCAATGCCGTCCCTGCGCCACGGCGGCATACACGGCATAGGTGCGGCGGGCAACATCGTCCCAGTCATAGCGCGCCAGCACCCAGGCCTGCCGCGCCGCCGCCGCCGCGGGCGACGGCGGCACGGCGGCCGCGCGCCGCAAGCCCTGCGCCAGCGCCGCCACATCCCCCAGCGGGAAGTAATGCTCGGGCGGCAAGCCGACTTCAAGGTTGGCCGGAATCGCGCTGGCCAGCACCGGCAAGCCATACGACAAGGCTTCCAGCAGGGCAATCGGCAAGCCCTCATGCGACGAGGGCAGGACAAACACGCCGGCATGGGCATACAGCTGGGCCAGCGCGCCACCGGTCTGCAAGCCGGTACAGACGATCTGCGGCGACTGCGCCGCCTGCTCAAGGATTTGCCGGACATAGGCGTCCGGGTGGTCGGAGGCCCCGACAATCACCAGCTTCCAGTCCGCCAGCCCGGCTTGCAGGAACGCCGCCATCAGGTCGAGATGGCGCTTTTCCGGCACCAGCCGGCTCACCAGCAGGACGTAGCGGCCCGCCGTCAGGCCGAACTCGGCCAGGGTGGCCTGGCTGTCCGGGACGGTCGGCAGCACCACGCCGTTGGGGATTAAATGGCTGCTGCGGCGGTGCGCCTGCTGGACGATGCTGGCGATCACCTGCGAGATCACGATGCGGCCCTGGGCCAGGCGCATGCCCCAGCGCTCGCCGGTGCGCAGGGCGAAGCGGGCGAAGCGCCCCCATTTCTGGCGGTCGTAGTCGGGGCCGTGATGGGTGACCACCACGCGCAGGCCCAGCAGGCGCGCCGGCAGGGTCACGATGGCCGGGCCGATGGCCTGGATGTGCACGATGTCGGGCCGCTTGATGCCGGCGTACAGCACCGCCAGCAGGCTGTGGGCGATCGCTTCCAGCCCCTTCGAGCGCGGCGACCACAGCGACACGAAACGCACGCCGCGCCACACCGGCCCGGTCTCCGGGCGCTGGTACGGCGCGCGCGCCAGCACCGTCACTTCGCAACCGAGCGCCACCAGGCGCGGACACAATTGCTCGGCATGGGTTTCCACGCCGCCCTGCACGCCGGGAAAGCCGCGCAGGCCCAGCATCATGACGCGCAGCGGGCGGCTCATCGCGGCTCCAGCTGGCAGGCGGCCAGCACCGCGCAGCTCAGCTTGTCCCAGCTGTACTCGGCCGCCAGCAGGGCGCGGCCGTTGCGGCCCAGGGCGGCGGCCCGCTCCGGGTCGGCCAGCAGCGCCAGGATGTGGGTGGTCATGGCGCCGAAGTCGTTGGGGGCCGCCAGCGCGCCGGTCCGGCCCTCCACCACCAGCCCGCGGTAGAACAGGAAATCCCACACCACGGCCGGCAGCTGCATGGCCATCGCCTCCAGGCAGGTGCCCGGCAAGCCTTCGTAATACGAGGTCGAGGCATACACGTGGCTGCGGTTGTAATACGCCACCATTTCAGTGAACGGCACCTTGCCCGTCAGCCGCACATTGGCCGCCAGCGGCGCCAGTTCGCGCGCCACCCAGGCATCGTCGTCGCCGTAGCCGACGATGCAAATGCGGATATCGGGCTTGGCGGCGACCAGCTGGCGGCACAGCGCCACCATCGGCACGCTGCCCTTGCGCTTTTCGATGCGGCCCGAGAACAGCACGTCGATATCCTTGGGCAGCGCCGGATCGGGCTGGAACTTGCGCACGTCGGCGCCGTTGGGAATGACCTCGACCGGACCGCCGAAGCCGTAGCGCAGCACTTCCTGGCGTCCCTGCTCGGTCAGCGCGATGACCTTGTCCACCTGGCGGAAGATGCGCCGCTCCATCCACATCTTGACCGCCAGCGCGCGCGCGCTCCACTGGCTGTCAAAGTGGCGTTCGGCATAGTAGCGGCCCGACATGCCCAGATAGGTGGTATGGGCGGTCAGCACCAGCGGAATCGAACGCGGCAGGAACAGCCCCGGGATCAGCGGCGGCCAGTGGAAGTTGACGCAGGAAACGGTGCCGTCCCGGTGCAGGTCGAGCAGCAGCTTACGCACCGCCCAGCCCCAGCTGAACAGGTTCAGGCGGCTGGAGCGGAACGGCACATGGATCATGCGCACGCCCGGATAGGCGCGCGCGTCGCGGTGCTCGTCGCCGGTAATCAGCAGCACGCCCGGATGGCCGGCCGGCAGGTTGCTCAGGTAGGAATCGAGGTAGCGGGCAATGCCGCCGACGCCGTAAAACTGTGGGTAGACAATCGCAATCATTTCAATCCATCGAAGGTGGCGGTAAGTTCGTTGACCAGGCGCTGCCAGGTATAGCCGCGCACTATCTTGGCGCGCGCCGCCGCGGCCATGGCGGCGCTGTCCGCCGGCGCCGCCAGCGCGCCGCACACCGCGTCCGCCAGGGCGGCCGGGTCGTTGGGCGCGACCAGCAAGCCATTGACCTGGTGCTCCATCACTTCCGGGATGCCGCCCACGGCCGAGCTGACCAGCAGGGTGCCGGAGGCCATCGCCTCCAGCACCACCAGCGGGCACGGGTCCTGCCACACCGACGGCAGCACGATCATGTCGACCGCCGCGTACAGGTAGCGCAGTTTCTCGTGCGGCAGGAAGCCGGTGAAGATGATGGCGTGATTGATCGGCTTGGCCAGCGCTTCCAGCTGGCGCTCATAGTCGGTGCGGGCGGCGCCGCCAAAGAACGACGAGCCGGTGATAATCAGACGCACGTCCGGATGGCGGCGGTGGATCTCGGCAAAGGCCTCGATCAGCACATGCACGCCCTTGACCGGATTCAGGCGGCCGACATACAGCAGGTAGCGCCGGGCCGGATCGAGCTGCAGCAAGCCGTCCAGCTGGGCCGCCGCCGCCGGGTACGGCTGGAACACCTCGGGATCGGTGGAATTGAACAGCACCTGGAAGCGCGCGGCGTGCTCCGGAAACTGCGCCACCGCCTGGCGGCGGATATAGTCGCTCACGCACAGCACCACGTCGGCCTTGGCCAACGCGCGCCGGTAGAACCAGCGGAACATTTTCATCGACAGGTGGTCGTTATGCATGTGCAGCACGATCTTCTGGCCCGGGCGGCGCCGCAGGAACAGCAGGATGTTGGGTTCGTTGTGCAGGTACACCACATCGAACGGCGCCACGGCGGCCGCCACCCGGCGCCCGTAGGAATACACGTTCTGGATCTTGGCCAGGTAGCGCAGCGGGTGGCGCCAGGTGACGCGCTCCTTGATGCGGTGGAAATACTGTTCCAGCGGCGTCCACGGGATGCCGATGTAGGCCACGCCGGGGCGGGCGGCGTCGCCGGCCGGGCGCGAGACGACGGTGATGCGGCGCTCGCCGGCCATGCGCACCGAGGCTTCATCCACCCAGTGTTCAACTGCGCCGCCCTGCACGGGAGGAACGGGCAATAATTCAGGCACCACGATGGCGATGGAGGTCTGGTTCATTCTTCTGCGGTGATTTCAAAATAAGTAGTCGGGCCCTGCTTGAGGGCGGCGGTATCGAGCAAGAAACTGATGGAGTCGGCGCCGCGCTGGACCGCGATGAGGTCGCCGCGCTGGCCGCGCAGATTGACCGCGTACACGCGCAAGGCGGCGGCGTGGCTGTTGCGTAGCTGCAGCCGCACGCGGCGCGCCTCGATCAGCACCGGACCGGTGCCCAGCTCGGCCAGCGTGGTTTCGGCGGCGTCGCTAAAGCGCATATTGCTGTTGCGGGCGTCGCTTGCCAGCACCACCAGCATGCGCTGGCTGCGCGACAGCGGCTGCTGGTCCATGGCCGACACCGCCACCAGCGCGGGACCGTCGGCTTCCGCCACGCTCAGCTGGCCCAGCGTCAGCGCTTCCGGCGTGTCAAACACCACGCCCTCGGTCTTGGCGGTCACCACCGTCATGCGGCGGCGCACGCTGTCCAGCAGCAATTGCCCGGTGTCGCTCTGGTACAGTCCGGCGCTGGGATCGCTGCGGTTGTCGGCCGCCAGCAGCCCGGCCTTGCGCAGGGTCTGCAAGCGTTCGCCCATGCGGCGCTGGACCAGCGGCGGCAGGCGCTCGACGCGGCCGCCCAGCGAGCCGGCCACCGTGGAGGCCAGCGCGCCGGCCTGCGACACCAGGCCGGGTTCGGCCGTCACCGGCTTGTCCTTGCCGGGCAGCTTGAGCGCGGTGCTGCCCGGCGCGCTCTGCGCGCTGTACCCGCCGCGCGCCGCCGGCTGCTCGCGCCACTCCAGGCCGATGCGCGACACCAGCGCCAGGCGCGACAGGTCGGGCGGGATATTGCCGTAGAAGCCGTTGTCGTCGTAGACAAAGCGCTGGTCGAGCGGAATCGCCACCGTGTGGCGCGCCACCGCCACATCGCCGCGCAAGTACAGCAGCGCGGCCAGGGTTTCGGTGGCGCGCGCCACCGGATCGGTGGCCACCATGAAGGGATAGAGGCGGTCCTTGCGGCCGCCGGGCTCGGCATAGCTGAGCACCAGCGCGCCGCCGTGCTGGGCGATCATATCCCAGTCCTGCAGGGCGGCGTAGGCCGGCACCGCCAGGCTGCTCTCGCGCCGGTACTTGTTCCAGAACACCTGGCCGTATTCGGACACGGTGTAGGGCTTGCCCAGCTGCTGGCCGGCGGCCAGCTCCGCAATGTAGCGGGCGCCGCTGGCCAGCATGCTGTCCTGGGAGATCTTCGAGCCGGGGCTGGTGAAGGCGCTCGGTTCGGAGAAGTAGTTGTGCAGATCGATCCAGCCATACTGCGCGCGCGCCAGGTGGGCCGCCGGCGACAGCCAGTTGTTGTTGGCCGTGATCAGCCCCTTGTAGCCGGCCTCGCGCAGGTAGCGGGTCATCCATTGACTGGCGTTCTGCTGCAGCGACAGGTAAAAGCGCTGCGTATCGGCCATGCGGCGGCTGGGCTGGCCGTCCGGGCGGGCAAAGTCCGGCCCCTTGCCGTCGACGCCCTCGCCCGCCTGGAGCTCGCCGCCCCAGGCGGCCGCCAGCTGCGCGGTGCCGCCGTACTGCTGCTTGAGCCAGGCCGCAAACGCCGGCCTGAGCTCGGTCGGCGGCTTGCTGCGGGTGAGGAATTCCAGCCCGCCCTCGTTGACGACGATCAGGCCGGCCAGGGCCGGATCGGCCAGGGTGCTGAGCCTGGTGTACGGATTGACCGAACCGAGCATGGTGTCGATCAGTTTTTTCCAGTGCGCCTGCGCTTCCGCATCATAGTAGAGGCGCAGCTTGGTGCTGCGCTGATTGACCCAGCGCTGCTGCAGATTGCCATACGCGCCGTTGTCCGAGCTCAGGCCATTGAGCACATAATACAAGCCGGCGCGCTTGAGCGCCGCCAGCAGATAATGGAAACGGTCCAGCTGCTCGGGATTGAAGTCGAAGTCGGCGCGGCGCCCGTTGATCAGCGTCTCTTCCACAAAGTCCAGCCGCACCATATTGTAGCCGCGCAGCCTGGCCTGCTGCACATAGCGGTCGGCGGCCGCGTGGTCCGGCAAGCCGCCGGTAGCGGTACCAAAGCCGAGCGAGGCGGTCAGGAAGCGCTGCGGCTGGTCGGGCTGATCCTGCCGCACCAGGTGGCCGTTGGCGCCGGCCTGCAGCAGCGCGGGGGGCGCCGGGTTGGGCGGCAGCAGCGTCGAGAAGTCCAGTATGCTGCCCGGCACGATCATCAGCGATGCCTCGCGCAGCGGCAGCCAGTTGGGTTGGGCCTGTGCGGCCGGCCAGGCGGCCGCCAGCAGGCTGGCCAGTAGCATTTTGGTCATGCGTTGTTCCTTTCCGCCAGCGCCAGGTAGACCGCCGCCACCTGGCGCGCCAGTTGATCGTAACCGCGCCGCGCCGCCACGTAGGCGCGCCCCTGCTCCCCCATGCGGCGCATGGTGGGCGGATCGCCCAGCAGGCGCACCACCGCCTCGGCAAACGCGGCGCTTTGCAGCGGCACGCACAAGCCGGCGCCGCTTTCCGCGATCACCTGCCGCTGGTCCGGATTGTCGTTGCACACCACGGGCAAGCCCAGCCCCATGTATTCGATCGCCTTGGTCGGCGAGGCGCTGTCGAGCAGGAAACTGCGCGGGAATGGCGACAAGCCCAGCTCGGCGCGCCGCATATAGCCCCAGGCTTCGCCGGCCGGCCGCCAGCCCAGCCACAGCACCTGCTCCTGCACGCCCAGCCGGACGATCTGCTGCTGCAGCCAGGCGCGGTGTTCCGCGTCCTCGGTGTCGCCGGCCAGCACCAGCAAGACTTCCGGCACGGCGGCGCGCACCTGCACCAGCATCTCAAACAGGATGTCGATCTGGCGCACCCGGTCCAGCGTGCCCAGGTAGGCGATCACGCGCCGGCCATCCAGGCGCGCATCGACCGCCGGCGCCAGCGCCGCCGGGTTGGCCAGTTCGAGGTCCACCCCCATCGGCACCGCGGTCATGCGCTCGCGCGCCACGCCCTGCGCCGCCACATCCTCCAGCATTTGCGCGCTTTGCACGAACACGTGGTCGGCGCGCGGCAACACCACGCGGTACAACAGCCAGCGGCCGAAGCTGCCCTGCAACAGCGGGAACCAGTAGCGCAGGCCGGCGCGCGGTCCGCGCGCGCGGGCGCGGTCGATCTGCCCTTCCGATTGCGGGTAGGACAGCCAGTAATAGAATTGCAGCCCCTTCAGGCGCGCGGCCAGCAGGGCGAACCAGGCGGTCAGCCCCATGTCGCGCACCTGGATCGCGCCGTAGCGGCGGGCGTCGGCGCCGGCCAGCACCCGCAGCAGATGCCACAGCTTGGCGCCGTACTGGGCCGCGCGGCTGGCCGGCACATCGCAGAGCAAGGCCTGCCCTGCCGGCCACGGCGGCACCGGCTGGCCGCGGCTGGCGGCATCGCGTTCGGTGGCCAGGTCGCAACTCACGCCCTGGCGCGGCAGGTATTTGCCAAACAGCGCGATCAGGTCGGCGCGGAAGGTCGGCCATTGCTCGGCCGTCAGGTACAGCAGGTGCACGGACTTAGCGGGCATAGGCAACCGGCTCCCGGCGGGCGGACTTGCGCCCGCCCAGCAGACCGTGGACATTCATCAGGTAACCCTGATATCCGAGCACGACTGCGTACACCAGTTCCATCGATACCAGATTGACGATCGAATCGGTATAGAACAGGCTGAACAGATACAGCGCATTGGCGGCCTGGATGGCCAGCGCGTCTGCCTTCACCGCCGGATCGCTGACCTCACGCTGCAGACGCCCGGCGGCGCGCCAGGAGGCGAGGAAAATGCTGCAGTACAGCAGCGTGCCCAGCATGCCGCAGTCCCATAACAGCGTCGAGATGGCGGTCAGGTTGATGCCGTAGTTTGCGTATAACGCGCCCAGATTGCCGGAGCCGGCGCCCAGCGAGCTGTATGAACTGCCCAAGCCGTTACCGATCAGGAAACTCACCGGATTTTCCAGGCTGTGCTGGCGGAACCAGAAGGTGATCGAGGTCGTGCGGTTCAGAACCATGGCTTGCGAATAGCCCTGGCTACCGGCGTTATAGCGCAAGGTGCTGTCGATGACATCGCTCAGCGTGCTATGCATCATCAGAACCACATAAATGTAGGCCAGCAGGGCTGTCACCACGCCCAGCCCCAGCAATGCCGGCAGATAGCGTATCGGCTGCCGCATGACGTCCAGCCTCAGCAGGCTCAATCCCACCAGCGGGACCATAATCACGGCAACTTTGGTCTCGCCCATGCCCAGCGGCAGCAGCGAAATACCGGCCAGCAGATAAAAGCGGCCGCTGCCGATCAAGCCGGCGCGCCAGCGGGCGCCGAGAAAAGCCAGCGCGACCAACAGGTAAATCACCATCACCGAGTTGGGACTGCCGCCTTGCAGATTGGCGCCAAAGGTGCCGGCCACCACGTCCGTGGTTTCACTCGACAGCCCGATCCCGCCGCGCAGCGGCACCAGCACCAGCAGCTCGTACAGCGCGAACGGAAACTGCAGCAAGGCCACCACCAGCAGGAACTTGCGCCAGCGCGCCATCACCGGCGGATCGAACACCAGCAAGGTCAGCGCGCACATCAGGCCGTAAGCCTGGAAGTAACGCTTGAAACCGGCAACAAACTGCTCCAGCGAATACCAGCGCAGCACCGTGACCGCCACGCTGAACAGCATGAACAGCAACGCCAGCGTCAGAAAGCCCGGCAGCCGGCGCCGCTGGCTCCAGACCAGGTTGGCCACACAGGGTACCAGCAACAGCAGACTGAGCAGAGACACCGCCCACGCCAGCTTACTCAATTGCGGACTGGCCGACAATACGCCACCGAGGAAGCCGACCACCAGAATGATCCAGATCGTCGCCTCCGGCAGCGCCAGCAACACCGGCCCCATGACCATCGCCGCACCGAGGCCGATCAGCACCGGATTGGCCGTCACCGCCAGCAAACCGAACAGAATGGCCAGGAAGCCGGCCGCCAGCACGGCGGCAATCAGCTTGAAGTTGAACCGCGGCCGTCGCGGGCCGACGCTGGAAAACGCTTTCATTGCGCCACCTTTTGTACAGAGTGGAGAAAGGCCGGCTCAATCGCCGGCCACAGATACGCGTCGCTCGAGGCGCGCGCCCGCTGTTTCATGTCGGCCAGGCCGGCACGGCCCTGCCACAGGCGCTCGATGGCCCGCGCCAGGCCGGCGGCCGAGTAATCGAACACCAGGCCGTTGTCGCCGTCGCGGATGTATTCGGTATGGGTGCGGATGTCGCTGGCCAGCACCGGCAGCCCCGCCACCAGGTATTCGAACAACTTGGTCGGCGGGTTGAAGCGGTACCACGGCAAATCTTCCCACAGGCACAGGCCGGCGTCGGCGCGGGCAAAATACCCGGGCACGTCCAGCCCCGGCACCCGGCCGTGCAGGGTCACGGCATCGGCCAGGCCCAGCCGCGCCACGGCCGCGCGGCAATACGCCAGTTGTTCGTCGGCGGCGCCGACGATGGTCAGGTGCGCCTTGGGCACGCCGTCGCGGTGCGCCAGCGCCATGGCTTCAAGCATGACGTCGCGCCCGCGCTCGGCCTGCACCGAGCCGACATACACCAGGCGCACCACCTCCGCGGCCGCGGCCGGCGCCAGCGCCACGCCGGCAAAGCGCTGGTCCACGCCCATGTATTGCAGCTGCACGCGCTGCGGCTGGCAACCATGGGCCAGCAGATCGTCGCGGTGCGCTTCGCCGATCGGCAACACCAGCGTCGAGCGCCGCGCGCCGCGGAACATCAGCCAGCGCACCGCCGCCCGCAGCGCGCGCCGCAGCGGCGCCGCGCCGGCCGGGGCCGGCGCCACATGGGTCGGGTGTTCATTCCAGTAGGTCACGCTCGGTATCGCGCCCAGCACATTGGCCACCGGCGCCGCCATCGAATGCAGCAGCACCGCCACCGCCGGCCGGCGCGCGCGGATCAGCGCGGCGCAGCGCCACAGGTAGCGCAGCCAGCCGAGGCGGCCGGCGCCGCACGGCAGCACCAGGTATTCGACGCCGGGGTAGCGCAGCTCCGCCTGCTCCAGGGCGAAGCCGCTGACCACCGTCAGGCGATAGCGCGTGGCCAGCGCCTTGATCCGGTAGGAAAAATCCAGGAAGCCGGGCTGCCCGGGCGCAAACGTGGTCACCAGCACGCATGAGGCAAGCGCAGTCACGCGCCCCCCCGCGTGCGCTGTCGCTGGCGCGCTTCCAGCAGCTGCGCCTGCTCCAGCGCCTCCTGCAGGTCGCTGACGAACTTGACGCCGGTGAAGCCGGCCGTCCAGGCGTCGTGCAGATTGCCCAGCTTGCGGTAGCTGTTGTCGATCAACACGTGCGGCTTGTCCAGCAAGATGGACAGGATGTGCACGTGCAGGCGGTCGGCAATCACCACCCGGCCGCTGGTCAGCAGCTCGGCGCCGCGCAGCAGGCGCGCGGCCGACAAGGCGTTCCACAGGGTCAGCAGCAGCAGATTGTCCTTGTCGATGGCGCGGCGCAGGCCGGCCGAATACTTTTCCAGGCGGAAGTAGATGCTTTCGCGCCAGCCCAGGTGCAGCCAGTCGCTGATGCGCAGCGACAGTTGCGGCTTGAGTTGCTCCAGCGGCGCCAGCCAGTTGGACTTCTGCTCGCGGTCGGTCCGCGCCAGGATGAAGCGGTCATACGGCGCCTTGCGCTCGTCCTGCAGCGGGCCGATAAAGAAGGCCATGTCCGGGCACAGCTTGACCACGCACTGGAAACGCTGGGTGGCCAGCTCGTAGCTGGGCTGGTCGCGCACCAGCAGGGTGAAGTTGCCGTGCGCCCGGATCACCGCCGCCGCCTCCTCGATGGCGGCATCGTTATCGAAGTGCAGCGACTGCGGCAGCTGCACCACCGGCACGCCCGGGAAATCGCGCAGCACCTGCAGGCGCAGCTTCTGCACCGCCGGCCACAGGGTGCCGAAGTTGCCGCCGCCATTCAGCAGGATCACCGGCTGGTGCGGCAACGCTTTCTTGATGCGCGTCGGGTCGTAGTTCTCCAGGTCGCAGACATAGCGCATGGCCACATCGCGCGAACGCAGGTAGGCGGTCGAGCCCAGCCAGATCAGGCTGTCGCCGACGTTGGAGTTGTTCGGGTAGTCCAGCAGGCAAACCGACGCGCCCACCGGGATCAACGGGTCCAGCACCGCGCGGCCCTTGGCCTGCAAGGCGTCGATCAAGGCGCGGCCGCCCCAGAAATCGTTGTGGTGTGCGCGCCCCACGGTGCCGCTGCTCATAGTCGTATCCATCATACCCCTGCTTTCGTTGTGCGTTTGTTAGAAAATAAACTTTTTATCAGTTGAACCTCGCCGGCGTCAATCGTGCGCGAACACCACAGGCTGATCACGTAGACCAGACCGACCGCCAGCGTCGCCAGCACCACCGTGGTGAGCGAGCTCAGGGCGTAGGGACTGGCCAGCAGCAGGCCTTTGACCACCGCGTAAGCCACGCCGCCGCAACAGATAATGCCGGCCAACATCATCCACGACAGGATGTGGTAGGGATACTGATGCCGGGCCAGCTGGCGCACAATGGCAAAGTTCATGGTCAGCGAGAACAAGATCGGCGTGAACGGCAAGGCCAGCGGCACCGTGTAGGCGGCCACGGCCATCGCCGCCAGCATCACCGGCAAGGCGATCAGACTGCACTGCAGCAGGATCTTGCTGCGCTCCACCGAATTCAAAATCAGTTGCAGCAGCAGCACATGGCTGCCGCTGGTCAGCTGCACCAGCAGCAGAAGCAAGATCCATGACAGGCCGTGGAACTTGCCGCCGGCGGCCACGTCGACCAGCGGGTCGCCGGCCACCGCCACGCACACAATGGCCGGCACCATCATCAACAGGTTCGACTTGTACAGCAGCGCGCAATGGCGGCTCAGGGTGCTGAAGTCGCGGTCCTTCAGGTAGGCCGCCACCAGCACCGGCTCCAGCATGCCGTAGAAGAAATGCAGCGGGATGTACTGGCGGGCTTTTTCCGCCACGCTGACAAAGAAGCCGTAGGCCGCCACGATGTCCAGCGGCAGATACGCGGCCGTCACCACCTTCATGAAATACCCCTGCGGCGGCGCCGCCAGCAGCGTGTAGCCAAAATTGTGCAAGCCCACGCCCACCATCTTGCCCCATTCTGGCCAGGCGCCGTCCACCACCGGATGCGGCTCGGCCGCCAGCGCCTGCAGCAGGCGGCCGATGCAGAAGGCAAACGCCAGCACGCCGCTCACCTCGGGAATGGCGAAGCACCAGAAGGCCTGGGTCCAGTCGATCTGGCCGTACGCGGCCATCATGGCGCCGATCAGCAGCAGCCGTCCGCCCCACTGTATCACCAGCAGCCGGGTCAGCAAGCTTTGCTGGGCCAGCGCCTGCAGCACCGAGGTGAAGTGCTGGAACATCGTTTCACCGACGATGAACAGCGCCAGCGCCAGCGAGAACAGCTTGGCTTCGCTGGGCGCCAGCCAGCGGTCCAGCAGCGGCCAGCCCAGGTACACCATCAGCGCGATCAGGCTGATGGCCAGCAGGCGCGCGCCGCTGCACGTCCAGATAAAGCGCCCGAGGTCGGCCGCGCTATGATACAGCCGCCCTTCCGGCGTGTAGCGCGCCAGGATGCGCTCCATGCCCATGCCGGCCATCACGCCGCACACCGACACCAGGCCGCTGAGCGCGGTATACACCGCATAGTTGCGCAGGTCCATGCAGCGCACCAGCAGCACCACGGTCAACAGGCCCGCCAGGCCGGCGGCGCCGCGGCCCAGCAGATAATGCAGGGCGCCGCGACGTAGATTGGCCTCCTGATAGGGATTGGAACGCATGAGTCTGTTTAATTTCTGGAAAGACACGACCTACACCCGGCAGGCCGCCAACAAAGGGATGGCGCTTTAGCGGACCGCCATGCCGCCGGCGTTGGACGCGCCCGCCAGGCGCGCGCGGGCGCCCGGCGATGCGGCCCGCAGCATCTGGTCAATAAACTGGTCCTGGATCTTGTAGGCCTGCTCGGTGTCGCCGTCGATGGAGGACACCCGCACCAGCACGCCGTCCGGGATCTGGCGCTTGAGGGCGTAGCGGAACTGGGTTTTTTTGCGCTCCCAGTCGCCGTTGACGGCCGTGTCGCCCACCGTGAACCAGTACGTGACCAGCTCGTGGCGCGAACCGGCGTTGGCCTCCATCCGCCGCAGCGGCACGCTGCCCGTGCTCAATTGCAGGACATCCTTGCGCTTGGACAGGATCTGGAAGCCCTGCGCCGGATAGCAGCCCTCGGGATCGTGCGCCGCCAGGCCGTCCGACTGGTTGGCGCCATACGGCACGCTCAGCATGATACGGTAGCCCTGGCTGTTGACATAGGTGCGGGTGAGCAGTTGGTTGTAGATCTTGTTCAGCGCGGCCGTGGTTTCCGGGCTGACCTGCTGGAACACCACCTTGTCATCGATCCGCCAGTCGCCGAACTGTTTCGGCAACATGGCTTCCAGATCGACTGGCGGCCCCTGCTCGGCGACCTTGTGGTCGGGGCGCAACGCCACCGCCAGGCCCGACGCCATCAGCATGGCGGCCAGCATCACACCGTTGACTATCGCTTGTTTCCTGTTCATTTCGCGCCACTCCGTTGTTTCACCAGGTATTGCAAGACCGAATCGACACAGATGATCAGGCACAGCGCGCTGACGAACAGCACCATGCCGGCAAAGCCGTGCAGGAAGCCCTGGCCGGCGGCATCGCCGAAGTAATAAGTAATCAGCGTCAGCGCGATCACGCGGATCACGTTGGCGGTGAAGGAAATCGGGATGATCAGCAGGGCCAGCACCACGTTGCGCACCGGCGAGGTGTGGCGCACCACGTTCAGATAGAACAGGCCCAGCGACTCCAGCGTCAGCAGCGTCTGCAGGCCGGCACAGGCGTCCGCCACCATCAGCTGGTACTGCCCGATCTGCAGGATCACGCCGGTACGGGCGATCGGATAGCCGACCCAGTACAGCAGGTGCTCGGTGGCGTAAGACACCGCCATCTTCATCGGCATGGTGACGGTGTCGACAATCACGCCAGGCAGCGGAATCATGAACAACAGGAAGAAGAACGGGAACCATTGCACGCGCAGGGCGACGCCGCCATACCAGATCAGCAGCTGCGACGCCAGCACCACGATAAACGAAGCCATCTCGAACATCAGCACGTCCTGCGAACGGCCGATGACGTACAGCAGCAGGCCAAACGCGAACAGCGGCCAGCCGGCCGGGTGGCGCACGCCGGTGGCCGCTGCCGTCATCTCCGGCCACTGGCGCGTCAGCAGCCAGATCGACAGCGCCAGGATAATCGGGCCGTGCGCATAGCTTTCCGTGCTCCAGATGCCGGTAAACAGGGTGTACAGGGTCGGCAGGTACAACACCAGCATGCCCAGGATCGCGGGCCAGCACCAGGCCAGCCGCAGTTTCCAGCCCTGCAGCGAGTTGACGGTCTCGTTCATCGTCGTGAGCATCAGTAATCCACCATGACCGCGCCCACCACTTCGGCGCCGCCACTGACCACTTCTTCCGCCACCGCGGCAATATCGGCCTGCAGGGTATGGTTTTTGCGCGCCACCAGCAGCACGCCGCCGGTGCGCGCCGCCAGCGCCAGCGCGTCCGCGCCCAGCGAGCACGGCGCGGCGCAGTACAGCACCACGTCGTAGGCGCCGGCCAGCGTGGTGTTCAGGCCGGCGAAGCCCGGACGGCTCAGCAGTTCCAGCGGGTTCGGCGGCAGCGTACCCGCGCTCAGCACCGACAGCGAGATAAAGCTGTCGATCCTGGCGATCACGCTGCTGTCGGCGCGCCCCGCCAGCACATCCGACAGGCCGGGGCCGGCCGGCAGGTCGAACACGCTATGCAGGCCGGGCTGGCGCAGGTTGGCGTCCACCAGCAGGGTGCGCTCGCCGAGCTGCGAGAACACCACCGCCAGGTTGGCCGAGAAGATGGCGCCGCCATCGGTCGGGTTCACTTCGATGACGGTCAGGGCGTTGCGGCCGCGGGCAAACCAGCGCAGCATCAACTGGCTGCGCACGGCGCGCAGGCTTTCCACCTGCGGGCTGAACGGCTGATAGGCGGCCAGCAGGCGGTCATCGTAGCGCTTCTCGCCGGCTTGCAGGTAGGGATAATCGAACTGGCGCGCCAGCACTTGCTGGATGTCAGCCTCGGTGATCAGGCCCAGGCGCTGGGCCGCCTCGCCGAAGCGGATGCCCAGTTCCTTTTGCATGCGCAGCACGCGTTCGGCGTTTTCCGGGCTGATCTTGCCGCTCGCCAGCAGGATGCCACCGATGCTGGAGTCGCCGCTGCTCTTGGGCGCTTGCGGAATCGAGATGGCTGGAGAGTTCATGCGGATTCCTTCACTTGGTTCAATTGCAGACGACGCGACAGCAACCGCTTGTGGCTGCCATATTTTTTGGTTTTCGGGGCGCTCCAGTCAATCACGCCAAACACCGGGATGCCCAGGTCTTCGGCCAGGTCATTCTCCGAGCGCACGCGGCGGTCCACCAGCTCCGCCAGCATGCCCAGGCCGATGCCCAGCATCGCGCCCAGCACCAGCGACAGCGCGGTGTTCAGCACCACTTTCGGGCTGGTCGGTTCCACCGGCGGCGTGGCCGGATTGAGGATGGCGATGTCGGCCTGTTCCGCCTGCCCCTCGATGCGGGTCTGCGAGGAACGCTGCGCCGTGCTGTCGAAGGCGCGCTGGGCGCTTTCCACATCCTTCATCAGCACGCCCATTTCATCGCGGGTGCGGTTCAGTTCCAGCACCTTGGCTTTCTGCGCCGCCAGGGCGGCGCGGATTTCCGCTTCGCGCTGGCGCATGATGTTGGCATTGTTGCCCACCGAGTTGGAGACGACCTTGGTTTGCGCCGCCAGTTCGGAGCGCAGCTTGTCCACCTCGGCCTTGGCGCTCAGGTATTGCGGGTGGTTCTTGTCCAGGCGCTGGCCGACCTCGGCCAGTTTCGCCTCAGCGTTGCTGAGGCCGACGCGCAGGTTCTGGATCAGCGGATTGGCGGCCACGTCCGGCGAATCGGCGCCCGCCATGCGGTTGCGCTGGTCCGCCTCAATCGACTGGCCCTGGGCGATCACCAGCTGCGCCGACAAGTCGTTCAGGCGGTTCGATTCGACGTCCAGGCGGTTGTCGACCGAGACGATGCCATGTTCTTGCTGGTACTTCGACAGACGGCCCTGGGCCGCCTCCAGCGTGTCGCGCAAGCCTTTCAGCTGATCATTGAAGTACACCGACACTTTCTTCATCGGTTCCACTTTCAGCTGGATGTTGAGGCGCTGGTATTCCTCGGCGAAGCCGTTGGCCACGGCGGCCACGAATTGCGGGTCGGCGCCCTTGAAGCTGATCTCGACCACGCTGCTTTCACGGGCCGGCACCGCTTCGATCTTGCGCAGCAACAGGTCGGCCAGCCAGTCGCGCACCGTGCCCTTGCCGCCGGTGGCGTCGTTGAACTGGGCAATAACGGCCGGGCTTTCCGCCAGATGCAGGCGGTCCACCACGCGCAGGGCGACGTTCTTGCTGGTGATGATGTCGACCTGGGTCGCCATATAGCCGGGCAGCAGCTGGCCCGGCAGGGTGACGCCGCTCACCGGGTCGATGCCCTTGGCATTCAGCAGCACCGACGAGGTGGCCTTATAGGTCTTCGGCAGCAGCAGGCTGACCACCAGCGTGGTGGTCATGGTCACCAGCAGGGTGATCAGGATCACCTTGCGGCGGGCCTTCAAAATCAGGAGGAATTGGGCGAAATTCATGGTTGCATTCTCACATAAGGACTAAACGCGGCCTCCGCCAGGACGCCGCGAACCGGATCAGAACCAGCTTTCGCCGACGTACACCACGTCGTCGTTCAGCAGCAGATCATCGTGTTTGGCTTTCAGGATTTCCAGCTTGCCATCGGCGCCACGGCGCTTGATGCGCAGGTCGCGCTCGGTGCCGCGCTGGGTCAGGCCGCCGCCGGCCGACAAGGCTTGCACCACCGTCATGCCGCGCTCCAGGCGGAAGGTGCCGGGGCGCTGGACTTCGCCATAGATGTAGAAGCGCGGTGCGCGCTCGACATAGACGATGTCGTTGCTGGCCACCTCGACGTCGCCGCTCAGCTCACCGCTGCGGACCATGCCGACCACGTCGATGGTTACGCGGGTGGCGACGCCATCTTTCTTGCGGATCAGCGAGACCGTGTCGCCGCCGTCGGCGGCAATGCCGCCGGCCTGCGCCAGCACGTCCATCACCGTGCGGCGCGAATCCAGCGGATAGCGGCCAGGACGGTTGACCTGGCCCAGCACGGAAACCTGCTGGCTGGTTTGCACCGTCACCAGCAAATTAACCTGGGCATTCTTGACGAAGCCACCGGAACCGAGCAAGGCGGCAATCTTCTTTTCCGCCGCCGCGGTCGACAGGCCCGCCACCGGCACCTGGCCGATCAGCGGCACCGTGATCAGGCCATTTTCATTCACCCGGGTTTCCGTGGCCAGGTCGGGATTGTTATACACCGACACCTTGATCACGTCGCCCGCGCCCAGCGGTACATCGGTGGGGGCGGCCGCGGCCCAGTGCATGCCCACAGCCAGCATGCCGGCAGCCATCCAGCGGAATAGTTTCTTCATGGTTATGTTCCCGTCTTATTTAGTGATTCACAATTTATTTCAATCCGGCCACGCCGCGTTCGTTGGCGGCCGCATCGCTGGCGGAAGCCGGCGCGGCGGAGGCGGCCGGTGTGGCCGGTGCGGCCGGCGCGGCGGCGGCCGGCGGCGCGGCGGCCGGCGCCTTGCCAGCCTCCTTGCCCAGGTACTCGATCTTGGCGGAGGCGCGCAGGCGCTTCAACTCGGCGTCCGCCGCATTCTTGCCATTGCGGTTGGTCAGGAATTGCTCGATCTGCGGCGTCGCCTGCTCCAGCGTGACCGGCTCGTCCTTGATGTCGCTGATCGCGATCAGCAGGCTGCGCTCGCCTTCACGCACGATGAACAACTGGCCGGGCTTCATGGCCAGCAGCTTGGTGGTCAGTTCCGGCGGCAGATCGGCGGTGCTGCGCGTCACCTGGGTGCGGCCAAACTTGATGTGATTGTTGTCCAGCCAGGCCGCCACCTCCTCCAGCGTCTTGGCGCCATCGATCACGGCCTTGACCTTGTCGTCCAGCGCCGCGGTCGGCAGCACGATTTCGCGCATGTTCAGCAGCTTGCGGTTGGCGAAGAAGACCGGGTTCTGCGTGTAATAGGTGCTCACTTCGCTCACGCTCGGCTTGGCCGGCGTGCCCACCTTCTTCTGGAGATAGGCCTGGGCAACGATCAGCGCGCGCGCGCGCTCGATGGCCTGCACCACCTTCGGATCGCGGTCCAGTTTTTCCTTGGTCGCTTCCGCCACCAGCAGCTGGCGGTCGATCAGGCCTTCCAGCAGGCGCTTGCTGGCCACTTCCTGCTGCCCGGCCTGAACGCCGGCGCGCAGCAACTCTTCATTGAGCTGCAGGACGGTGATTTCATCGCCATTGACGCTGGCCAGCGCCTGGCCCGGTTTCTTCTCCTTCTCGCCGCAGCCGGCCAGGACAGCCAGCACCAGCGCGGCGCAGCCTAGCGTCAGCGCCGGACGGGAGCTCAATTTCGAACGACCATGTGCGAAGTGCATCAAAATAGATTCCTTAGAAATATTGCAAAATTTAATAAATGTTTGCCCGCCAGTATGTAAGAGGCTTACATCAATGTCAACTTCAATAACCAAACATCATCATTCATCGCATGGCCGCCGGTGCAAAAACGATGTCCATATATTAAGCGATTCTACCGGCTTTGCTGCACCGCACCTGAGAAATAATTCGCCGCCGCGGCACTTTAAGTGACACTTAAGGCGCCATGTTGCTAGTGCGCATTTTCCCGCTTCAACACCACCAGCACCGTGCGCACCACGATCCACAAATCCAGCCACAGCGACCAGTTGCGCAGGTACTCCAGGTCGTAATGGATGCGCGCTTCCATTTTGTCGAGCGTTTCGGTCTCGCCGCGCAAGCCGTTGACCTGGGCCCAGCCGGTAATGCCCGGCTTGACCTTATGCCGCAGCATGTAACCCTTGATCAGCTTGCGATACTGTTCGTTATGGGCCACCGCATGCGGGCGCGGGCCGACGATGCTCATGCGCCCCTGAATGACATTGATGAACTGCGGCAACTCGTCCAGCGAGCTGCGGCGCAGAAAACCGCCGATACGCGTCAGGCGCTGGTCGTTCTTGGTGGCCTGCACCACTTTCGCGCCATCCTCCGCCACCGTCATCGAGCGGAACTTGTAGACGATGATTTCCTCGCCATTCAAGCCATAGCGGCGCTGGCGGAAGATGACCGGCCCCCTGGAGGTCAGCTTCACCGCCAGCGCGATCACCAGCATGATGGGCAACAGCAGCAACTGAATCAGCACCGCCAGCACGATGTCGCTGATGCGCTTGACCATGCTGTTGATGCCAGTGAACGGCGACTCGCAAATCGCAATCACCGGCATGCCGCCGACATTGTCGAAACGGGCCTGCATCAAGTCGAACACATAAATGTCCGGCAGGAAGTACACCGAAGCCGTGGTGTCCTGCAACTCATCGAGCAGCTTGCGGATGCGCGGCTGCGCCGAAATCGGCTGGCTGATGAAGATCATCTGAATATGGTGTTCGCGCACATAAGCCGCGATGTCGCACATCTTGCCCAGCATCGGATGGCGCAAATTCTCCGGGCGGCGCTCCTCGGCGCGATCGTCGAAGAAACCGTTGACCGACATGTACAGCAGCGGATTGCGCTCGACGGTTTGCGCGAACTTGATGCCGACGTCGTTGGCGCCGACGATCAGCACCGAGCGCACATTGCTTTCCTTGGCGGGATCCGCGCCAAAGGTGTCGGCGGTCAGGTGGCTGAGCAATAAGGCGATGGGCGTAACAATAAACCAGGCCAGCACCAGGGTGCGGTTGTAATAGGAAGTCAGGCCGCTAACCGATCCCAGCAGCAGCAGGATCACGACCGTGCCGCCCCACCCCATCACCACGTCGCGCACATAGGCAAACCGCCGCCCGGCGCGCCAGCTGCGGTACGGGTCGACATACTGGTAGACCGAGCTGGAGATGAAGAACGCCAGCACCATCAGCACCAGCGAGTAGCCGGAGAACGGCACGCCAAGCACAAACGACAGCACATACAAGCAGCCCATGATGATAATGGGATCCAGTACCCGCTGGAAAAACAACATCAAGGGAATATTGTTAACAGTCATGTTTATCTACGGGACTTAGAACTGAATCGTTGCATTGACTGCGGCGCCATTGGTCCGGTAGCTGTAGCTGAAATTGGAATCGCTGGTGCGTTTTTCGCGCGACACCGACACGCCAAGTTGAATACGTTCACGCGGGCTGTAAGTCACGCCCAGGCTCGCCCCCTTGGTATCGTCCGTCAGGTTGGGCGGCAATACCACGGTGCCATTGCCCGCACCGAACTCGCGCTTGTACTGGCGCAGAGAACCGCGCACCAGGATCTTCGCGGTCGGCGTCCAGTTGGCATCCAGGCTGGCGCCCTTGGTCAGGGTGTAGTTGATGCCGCTGCCCTCATAGGCGTCGAATTCGCGGCGCGCCGCCGCCACCAGCTGGACCGTCGCCAGCGGCGACCAGGTAAAGGTAATGCGGCCATTGGCGCCGCTGGGATCGCCCAGCGAGTTCAATGCGTGCTTGCGCCTGGCGTGGCCGCCCAGGAATTCCAGCTGACTGACTTCGCCGATGCGCCAGAACACCTTGAGCTTGAGCTCGTCCTGGGTATAGTCTTCATTGAAGACGAAAGAGCCGAGGGTGGGCGGATTCGTGTAGTCGCCCTTCTCGCGGCGCGCCTGCAGGCCGATGGTGCTACCGGTGGTGGCGTAATAATCCAGCCCGACAACGGTGGCCGTGACATCCCGGTTCAACACTTTCTGAATGTCCAGCTCGTAATCGTATTTGCTGCTGCTGACGCCGCCGCGCACACGCCAGCTCGGATGGAAGCGCCACCCGCCTTCAGCGTTGTAGCCGCGTTGCTTGCGCAGATTGCGCTCCTCGGTGTGGAAATCGTTGAACGGCGTCAGGGTTTCGTCGTAGCTGGCGCCCAGTTTGCCGTCCAGATAATTGCCCAGCCGCCACAGCCAGGTCACCTTGCCGTTCTTGCCGTTGTAATTGTATTGATCGAAACGGTCGAAGGTGACGCGGCTGGCGCTCACGTCGGCCGTCACCTGCTGGCGGCCGAAGGTTTGCTCCAGCTGCACACCCACCACTGCCGTGCGCGTATGATCAGCCAGCGAACCATAGACCGCCTTGAACGAGTCGGGCAAGCGCAACAGATTGTCATCGTAGCTATAAGCGAGCGAGACGTAGGGATGGATGGTATCGCTCATCTGGGCGGCTGCCGGCAGGCTGACGCCTCCCGCCAGCGTCAGCGCCAGCAAGGACGGGGAGGAAAGCAGCGAAGAAAGAGGCTTGCGGCGTGCGCTGGTGGAGGGCAAAGAGCTCAACATTATTATTTGTCTGTTAATAGCCAAAGTAGAAGATTATATTACCAATAACTCCAGTTGCCGGTGCTAATTATCCAGCAGCCCAGCAAGCCGTTGGTCACACTATGAGCCAAAATGGGGGACCATAGGGTATTGCTGCGTATATACAACATTCCATACACTACGCCAGCAACCATTCCCGCCAGCCACAAGTTATGTTCGACGCCGAATAATATCACCGTCACAACAAATCCCCGGATTCTAACGTGCGCGGGGCGCACCGCTTCAAAGTCGGGATTCTCCAGCCAGCGCAGCAGGAAGGAACGCCAGAACAGCTCCTCCATCACCGGCACCACCAGCGCCGCGCCGGCCAGACGCACGGCCGCCAGCCACCAGATGAACTGCCCCTGGGCATCGCGCGGCTCATAGCCGGCGCTGTGCCCTACGCTCATCCAGCTGGCGTTAAGTTGAATCCACAGGAACAGCACCAGCAAGCCGCCGGCCACGGCAACGACCGCCGGCCGCGCGCCCAGCCGCACCTGCCACAGCTCGGTATAGCTGCGACGGTAGTAATACAGGAGGGCGGCAACCACCAGGATCTTGACCGGATACAGCAGGCGCTGGGTTTCGGCGCCGACACCCAGCCGCTCCAGCATATCGGCAATGAAGACGAACGCCATATAGGCGGCGAACGGCAATACCCGCGCCAGGGTAGCTGGCTTAAACATGCTGCACCACGATGCCCCCTGCTACATTAATAACATAATGTTATTGTATTGGAGTCAAGGGGCGCCGTCTACGCGAGCACAAAAAATATCAGACATACAATATTGTGATAACAGCATGGGAAACCGTGCCGCCGCCGGCTCAACGGGACTCGATCGCTTCCCAGCGTTCGAGCGCGGTCATTAGCGCCAGTTCGATTTCTTCGATACGGGCGTTGACGCGGCGCGCCTCGGCGGCGTTCTTTTTATAGAAATCCGGATCCGACAGCTGCAACGTCAGCGCCGACTGCTCATCCTCCAGCGCGGCGATCAGCCTGGGCAACTCCTCCAGTTCGCGCTGCTCCTTGAAGCTGAGTTTTTTCGGCTTGGCCGCCGCCGGCGCGGCAGGCGCCGGCGGCGGCTCCACTTTGGCGGCCGCCGCCTTGACAGCCTTGGCCGGCGCGGCCACGGTGTCGCGCACGCGCTCCCAGTCGGTATAGCCGCCAATGAATTCGCGCCAGCGGCCTGCGCCTTCCGCCACGATCACCTGGGTCACCACGTTGTCGAGAAAGGTGCGGTCGTGGCTGACCAGGAACACGGTACCGGTGTAATCTTCCAGCAGTTCTTCCAGCAATTCCAGGGTATCGATGTCAAGATCGTTGGTGGGCTCGTCCAGCACCAGGCAGTTGGCCGGCTTGGCGAACAGGCGCGCCAGCAGCAGGCGGTTGCGCTCGCCGCCCGACAGCGACTTGACCGGCGACCGGGCGCGCTCCGGCGCAAACAGGAAGTCGCCCAGGTAGCTCATCACGTGCTTTTTCTGGCCATTGATCTCCACCCAGTCGCTGCCCGGCGAAATGGTGTCAGCCAGGCTGGTTTCCTCGTTCAGCTGCGCGCGCATTTGGTCGAAGTACGCCACTTGCAGCCTGGTGCCCAGTTTGACAGTGCCGCTGTCGGGCTCCAGCTCGCCCAGGATCAGCTTGAGCAGCGTGGTCTTGCCAGCGCCGTTGGCGCCGATCAGGCCGATCTTGTCGCCACGCAGAATGGTGGCGGTGAAGTCGCGGACAATCGTCTTATCGCCATAGGATTTGGAAATGTTTTCCAGTTCGGCCACGATTTTGCCGGAACGCTCGCCGGTCGCCACTTCCAGGCGCACCTGGCCCTGCTGATCGCGCCGGGCCGTGCGCTGTTCGCGCAGGCGCTCCAAGCGGCGCACCCGGCCTTCATTGCGGGTACGGCGCGCCTCCACGCCCTTGCGTATCCAGACCTCTTCCTGCGCCAGCACCTTGTCGAATTTGGCGTTTTCCACCTCCTCCACCGCCAGCTGCTCGGCCTTGCGGGCTTGGTAGGCAGCAAAATTGCCCGGATAGGACAGCAACTCGCCGCGATCCAGTTCGATAATGCGGGTGGCAACGTTGTCCAGGAAGGAACGGTCGTGGGTAATAAATAGCACACTGCCCTTGAAGTCGCGCAGCAAGCCCTCCAGCCACAGGATGGAGGTAAAGTCCAGGTGGTTGGTCGGCTCGTCCAGCAACAGCACATCCGGCGCCGACACCAGCGCGCGCGCCAGCGCCACGCGCTTTTGCATGCCACCGGACAACTCCTGCATGAGCAGCGTGCCGGGCAGACTCAACTTGTCGAGCACCATTTCCACTTTGTGGGTCAGATTCCAGGCGTCGTTGGCATCCAGCACCACCTGGATATCGTGCATGCGCGCCATGACGGCGTCATCGTCGCCCTGGCCGAACTGGCCGGTCAGCGTATCGTATTCCTTCAGCAGGACCGGCAACTCACCGAGCCCGGCCGCCACCGCGTCGTGCACCGACATGCTCGGCGCAAACACCGGCTCCTGCTCGACATAGACGATCTTCAGGCTCTGCTGCATCACCAGCAGGCCGTCATCGAGCTTGAATTTGCCCGAAATGATTTTCAGCAGCGACGACTTGCCGGTGCCGTTACGGCCGATCAGACCTACACGCTCGCCGGTCTCCAGCGAAAACTCAGCGTGATCAAGAAGGGCAACGTGGCCAAAGGCCAATTGCGCGGAAGAGAGGGAAATGACGGCCATAAGAATCAGCAAGCACCGCCGCACCGAACGGGCGGGCACACGCTGGAATAATGAATAAAACCGTATTGTACCGACAATGGCAGGCAATCACCACGTCGCGGGCTGGCGTTATGGGCGCTGTTCGGATAGCATCAAGCTTTCCCGTTCACCAACCAAGTCTGGACCAAGAGCATGCCGCGCCTCCCCCGCCGCCGACAGCATGGCGCCGCCTTGTTGCTGCTGTTGCTCCTGCTCGGCCTGGGCGCCGCCTCGCTCCTGATGGGCGCCGTCGGTCCCAGCACCGACGCCGTGCGCGAACGGCAAACCATGCGGGCGCTGGCCGACGCGCGTGAAGCGCTGATCGGCTACGCCATGCTGCATGGCCGGCTGCCGCGCCCGGCCCAAGCCGATACCAACGGCGAGGAGGGCACGACGCCCTGCACCGCGGCCTATAACTGCACCGGTCTGCTGCCCTCGGCCACCCTGGGCGTCAGCGCGCTGGATGGCTGGGGCAAATTATTACGCTACAGCGTGACGCCAACCTTCACCGTAGCGCCGGTCTACCGCGACAAGGCGGTGGCCGACAAGCAAATCGTTACCCGCAATGAGCGTGGCGCGGTCAGCTACCTGGCGGGCCAGGCCAGCTGCAGCGTCGACGATCCCTGCATCCCGGCAGTGGTGCTCTCCACGGGTAAATATAATCTCGGCGTCAATGCCTACGGCTTGTCCCAGGCCAACGGCGGTGCAAACAACATCGACGAAATCCAGAATGACCGCGCGCTGACGCTCTTCTTCAGCCGACGCCAGCAGGTCGACCCAAGCGCCCCCGGCGGCGAATTCGACGACATGGTGGCCTGGGTGCCAGTGATGGACTTATACCGGCGCATGGCAACCAACGGCAAGCTGCCATGAAAATCTGCCCGCGATGAAAAAGGCTCGGCTATAATTGCGCCGCGTCCTCCCCGTAGCACAATGGATAGTGCACATGCCTCCTAAGCGTGGGATACTGGTTCGATTCCAGTCGGGGGGACCACTGCCGTCACCTCGATCTCCACCCTGGCCCGATCCTCCACCAACGCCGCCACCTGCACCGCCGTCATGGCCGGGTAATGCGTGCCGATGATTTCGCGGTAGGCGCGGCCGATGTCCTTGTAGGCCGCGACGTATTCGTTTTTATCCACCACGTACCACGTCATGCGCACGATGTGCTGCGGCCCGGCCTTGGCCTCGGCCAGCACGGCGACGATGTTGAGCAGCGCCTGGCGCACCTGGCCGGCGAAATCGTCGGTGTGGAATACGCCGTCGCCATCCCAGCCTATCATGCCGCTGACGAACACCATGCGGCCGCTGGCCGCCACGCCGTTGGCGTAGCCGCGCGGACGCGCCCATCCGGGCGGTTGCAAGATCTCCATCATGCCTCCTTCAGCAGTTCGCGCGCGATGATCAGTTGCTGCACCTCGGTCGCGCCTTCGTAGATGCGCAGTGCGCGGATTTCGCGGTACAGGCTTTCCACCACCTGCCCGCTGACCACACCGAGGCCGCCAAACATCTGCAGGGCGGCGTCGATCACCTGCTGCGCGGTTTCGGTGGCGTGCAGCTTGGCCATGGCCGCTTCCTTGGTCACCTTGCCGCCCTGGTCGCGCTGCCATGCGGCGCGGTAGGTCAGCAGCGCCGAAGTGTCGATACCGGTCGCCATCTCCGCCAGCCTGGCTTGCGTCAGCTGGAAGTCGGCCAGCACCTGGCCGAACATCTGGCGCTGCGTGGCGCGCTGCAAGGCCTCGTCCAGCGCGCGCCGCGCGAAGCCCAGCGCCGCCGCAGCCACCGAGGTACGGAACACATCCAGCGTCGCCATCGCCACCTTGAAACCCTGCCCGGCTTCGCCCAAGCGTTTGGAGGCAGGCACACGGCAATCGGTGAACGTCAGGCGCGCCAGCGGATGCGGGGCGATCACGTTGATGCGTTCCGCGATCTCAAAGCCCGGCGTGCCCGCATCGACGATGAAGGCGCTGATGCCGCGCGCGCCGGGCTGTTCACCGGTACGGGCAAACACCACGTAGAAGTCGGCGATACCGCCGTTGGAGATCCAGGTCTTCTCGCCATTCAGCACGTAATCGTCGCCATCGCGCACGGCCGCGCACTGCATGGCGGCGACGTCGGAGCCAGCCTGCGGTTCGGACAACGCAAACGCCGCAATCGCCTCGCCGCGCGCCACGCGCGGCAGGTATTCGGCCCGATTGGCCTCGCTGCCGAACAGGCTGATGGCGCCGGAACCCAGTCCCTGCATGGCAAACGCGAAATCGGCCAGGCCGTTGTGGCGCGCCAGCGTTTCGCGGATCAGGCAAATGGCGCGGGTATCGATGCTGTCGCTTGCGCCGCCATAGGCAGTACCGCCGACGGCGTGACGCAGCCAGCCGCCCTCGCCCAGTTGACGCACGAGACGGCGGCATGCCGCGTCCACATCGTCGCCGTGGCCGTGCGCCACGTGCTGCACCGCCCAGGCGTCCAGCGCCTGTTCCAGCACCGCATGGCGCGGCTCAAAGAACGGCCATGCCAGATAGTTCTTGTCGCTCATCAGTTACCTTTGAACTCAGGCTTTTGTTTGGCCACGAAGGCGTGATAGGCGCGATGAAAATCCTGCGTCGCCATGCAGATGGCCTGTGCCTGCGCTTCCGCTTCGATGGCTTCGTCCACGCCCATATTCCATTCCTGCTGCAGCATTTTCTTGGTCATGCCATGCGCGAAGGTGGGGCCTTCGGCCAGCGCCTGCGCATAGTCGCGCGCGGCGTCCAGCAAGGCTTCCGGTTCCTGTACGCTGTTGAAGAAGCCCCAGCGCTCCGCCTCTACACCGGACATGGATCGGCCGGTGTAGAGCAGTTCCGCCGCCCGCCCCTGCCCGATCACGCGCGGCAGCAGCGAACAGGCGCCCATGTCGGCGCCGGCCAGGCCGACGCGAGTGAACAGGAAGGCGGTCTTGCTGCGCGCCGTGCCAATGCGGATGTCCGACGCCAGCGCGAGGATGGCGCCAGCGCCGGCGCACACGCCGTCCACCGCCGCGATGATCGGTTGCGGACAGGCACGCATGGCTTTCACCAGGTCGCCGGTCATGCGCGTGAAGGCCAGCAGGCCTGGCATATCCAGTTTCGTCAGCGGTCCGATGATGTCATGCACGTCGCCGCCGGAGCAGAAATTGTCGCCGGCACCGGTCAGCACCACAGCCTTGATGTCATTGTCGTAGGCCAGCGCGCGGAACAGGTCGCGCAGTTCGGCGTAGGACTCAAAGGTGAGCGGATTTTTGCGCTCGGGACGATTCAAGGTCAGCGTGGCGACGCTGCCGCTGGCTTCGAACAGAAAATGTTGGGGTGTGTACTGCATGGTCTTTCCTTATTTGAGTCGTTGCTTCATGGAAGACAGGATCTCGATCAGTTGGGCCTTATCGCTGCTGGGAATGTCCTGCAACAGCTCCTCGATCCAGCTTTCGTGTTCCGCCGCCATGATGGCAAAAGCTTTGCGGCCGGCCGCCGTCAGCTTGACGCTGTAGACGCGGCCATCTTTCGGGTCCGGCACGCGCACCACCAGCTTTTCCTGCTCCAGTTGATCGGTGATGCCGGTGATATTCCCGCCGGTGACCATCATGCGCCTGGACAGTTCGCCCATGCGCAGCCCTTGCGGATAGCGCTCCAGCTGCGCCATCAGGTCGAAGCGCGGCAGTGTGATGCCGAAGCGCGCACGCAAGCGGCTGCGGACTTCGTTTTCGATCTTGACGGTGCAGGACAACATGCGCAGCCACAGCTTCAGCGACTGGTGATGATCCTGCGTCAGGCGGCTGGCGAGATCCAGCTGTTCTTCTTCATCTTCCATCGTTTCCTCGTGCCAGATTTCTTTCCATTTGCTGTTTGCCGGGCAGGTACTGTTTAGGCCATGCTACCGCACTGTAGCCGATGCGCGCGGCCTCGCCCAGCGTCCACGCCGGATTGGCCAGGTGCGGACGTCCCACGGCGCACAGGTCGGCGCGGCCGGCGGCGATGATGCTGTTCACGTGGTCGGCTTCGTAGATCGCACCGACGGCTATCGCGCCGATGCCTGCCTCGTTGCGGATGCGGTCCGCGAATGGCGTCTGGAACATGCGGCCATACACCGGTTTCTCAAGCTTGCTCACTTGTCCGGATGAGCAGTCGATCATATCGGCGCCCGCCTTCTTGAACAGGCGCGCGATCCGCACCGCCTCGTCCGGCGTGATGCCGCCTTCCACCCAGTCATGTGCGGAGATGCGCACGCTCATCGGCTTGTGCGACGGCCACGCGGCGCGCATGGCCTTGAAGATGCGCAGCGGGTAGCGGCAGCGGTTTTCCAGGCTGCCGCCGTATTCGTCGCTGCGCCGGTTGGTCAGCGGCGAGATGAAGGACGACAGCAGGTAGCCGTGGGCGCAGTGCAGCTCCAGCCAGTCGAAGCCGGCGGCGTCGGCGGCCAGCGTGGCGCGCACGAAGTCGTTGTGGATGCGGTCCATGTCGGCAGCCGTCATTTCGCGCGCGGTTTGCGATATGCCTTGCAGGTACTGCTGCGGCGAGGCGGATAACAACGGCCAGTTGTCCTTGTCCAGCGGCTGGTCGATGCCGTCCCACATGGCGCGGGTGGAGCCTTTGGCGCCGGCGTGGCCCAGTTGCAGGGCTATGGCGGCGTCGGTGTGCTGGTGGACGAAGTCGACGATGCGTTTCCAGGCTTGCGTGTGCTCCGGAGCGTACATGCCGGGGCAGTATGGCGTGATGCGGGCATCGGCGGAAACGCAGGTCATTTCGGCGAACACCAGCGCCGCGCCGCCCAATGCGCGGGCGCCGAGGTGAGCGAGATGGTAGTCGCCCGCCACGCCGTCCACCGCGCTGTATTGCGCCATCGGGGAAACCAGAACGCGGTTTTTCAGCGTGAGGCCGCGGACCTTGAACGGCGTGAACATGGGCGGCGGCGCGGCGGGAGCCGAGGGTGCGGCGGCGGGCTGGCCGGCTTGCGCGGCGGCGCGCTGGGCGAACCAGTTTTCGTACCCGCTCACGTAGGCGGCATCGCGCAGACGCAGGTTTTCGTGCGACAGGCGCTGGCTGCGCGTGAGCATGGAGTAGGCAAACTGCGGTGCCTCCATCGCCGTGTAGCGCTCGACGTTTTCGAACCACTCCATCGAATTGCGCGCCGCGCTTTGCAGCTTGAGCACTTCCACCGCCCGCACTTCTTCATAAGCTGCCAACGCGGATGCGGCATCGCCGTGCGCGCCGAAACAGCGCGCCAATTCGATCGCGTCTTCCAGCGCCAGCTTGGTGCCTGAGCCTATCGAATAGTGCGCGCTGTGTGCCGCATCGCCCATCAGCACTACCGGCACGGCGCCGTTCCAGTGCACCCAGTGCCCGCATACGATGCGCGGGAAGGTGATCCACATGGCCGAGCCGCGCAGATGCGTTGCGTTGGACATCAGCTTGTGGCCATCCAGCTGCTCGGCAAACAAATCTTCGCAGAAGGCGATGGATTCTTCCTGCGTCATCTTATCCAGCCCGGCGGCGCGCCACACGGTTTCCGGCGTCTCGACGATGAAGGTCGAGGTATCGGCATCGTACTGGTAGATATGGGCCTGGAACCAGCCGTACGCGGTCTGCTTGAAAGCGAAGGTGAAGGCGTCAAACTTCTTGTGCGTGCCAAGCCACACAAAGCGGCAGCGGCGCGCTTCGATCTGCGGCTGATAGCTGTCCGCATAGCGCGCACGGATGCGGCTGTTTAAGCCATCCGATGCGATGATCAGGTCCGCATCGTACTGCCGTTCGTCGCTCACTTCGGTTTCGAACACCAGCTCCACGCCCAGCTCCTCGCAGCGGTGCTGCAGGATGTTGAGCAGATGCTTGCGGCCGATGCCGCAAAAACCGTGGCCGCCCGAGGTCACCTTCTCGCCCTTGAAGAAGACATCGATATCGTCCCAATGATTGAACGAAGCCTCGATGGCCTGCGCGGTCGGCGCATCCGCCTCCGCCAGATTGCCCAGCGTCTGGTCGGAAAACACCACGCCCCAGCCAAACGTATCGTAGGGACGATTGCGCTCCACCACCTTGATCTGGTGGGCAGGGTTCTGCTTCTTCATCAGCAGCGCGAAGTACAAGCCTGCCGGGCCGCCGCCTATGCAAATAATCTTCATATCATTCCGTACGCAGTTTGAAGCGTTGCAGCTTGCCGGTTTCGGTGCGCGGCAAGGCTGTCAGGAATTTCACCGACCGCGGATATTTGTACGGCGCGATCTGCCCTTTCACAAACTCCTGCAGCTGTGCCACCAGCTCCGGCGAAGGCGCAAAGCCGGCCCGCAGCACCACGTGCGCCTCCACGATCTGCCCGCGCTCATCGTCCGCCTTGCCGATCACGCCGCACTCCGCCACCGCGGGATGGCGCAGCAGCGCATCTTCCACCTCCGGCCCGGCGATGTTATAGCCGGCGGAGATAATCATATCGTCGGTGCGCGAGCGGTAATAAAAATAGCCGTCCGCATCCATCTCGTAGGCGTCGCCGGTCAGGTTCCAGCCGTTGAGCACATACTCCCGCTGGCGCTCATCGTCCAGGTAGCGGCAGCCGGTTGGTCCTTTCACCGCCAGGCGCCCGATCACGCCCGGTCCCACCGGCTTGCCATCCCGGTCAAGCACGCAGGCCTGATAGCCCGGTATCGGCTTGCCGGTGGCGCCCGGCCGTACCTGATCGCCTGCGGCGGAGATAAAGATGTGCAGCATCTCGGTCGCGCCTATGCCATCTATCATCACAATGCCCGTGGCCTGGCGCCAGCTTTCGCGCGTGGCCAGCGGCAGCGCTTCGCCGGCCGACACGCTTTTCTTCAAGCTCGATAAATCGTATTGCCCCACCAGCACCGCCATCTGCCTGTACAGGGTTGGCGCTGTAAAGCACACGGTGGCGCGGTAAGTCTCTATGGCTTTCAGCAGAGCGTCCGGCGTCAGCTTTTCCATCAGCACCGCTGTCGCGCCTACGCGCAAAGGAAATAGCAGCAGCCCACCCAGGCCGAAGGTAAAGGCCAGCGGCGGCGTGCCAATGAAGACATCGCTGCGCCGCGACTGCAACACCGAGCGCGGGAAGCAATCGCAAATCACCATCACATCGCGATGGAAGTGCATGGTCCCTTTGGGGATGCCGGTGGTGCCGGAGGTGAAGCTGATCAGGCACACATCGTCCGCCGCCGTGTCGACCGCGTCGAAATGCGGCGGCTGCGCCGGCAGCAGCAGCTCCAGCGAGGTATCGTCCGCGCCGAACCACAGCATATTGGCGCGGGCCGCAGCCGGCAGCGCCGCCGCTTCCATTTCCGCGCGCAGATTGTCGGCACACAGCACCGCGTTGATTTGCGCCTTGTTGGCGATAGCCCCCAGCTCGCGCGCGCGCAGCAGCGGCATGGTGGGAACGGCGATCAGCCCGGCCTTGATCACCGCCAGGATGCAGGCCGCCATCATGGGCGTGTTGGCCCCGCGCAGCAGCACGCGGTTGCCGGTATCCAGCCGCATCGGGCCGCGCAGCACATGGGCAATCCGGTCCACCTGCTCGCGCAGCTGGGCATAAGTCCAGTCGCCACGCGCACCGCGCAGGGCCAGGCGCGCGCTGTCCACCGCCGCGCCGGTCAGCAGTTCCGCCGCGCAGTTCAGGCGCGGCGGATACTGCAGTTCCGGCAGGTCGAAGCAGAGTTCCGGCCACTGCTCGGGCGGCGGCAAATGCTCGCGCGCGAAATGGTCGGCGTAGGCGCTGGCTGCGAGAGATGTGTTCATGGTCGCCCTGAAGTTGGAAGTCAATGAGGTATCCGCTGCATGCGCAGATACTTTAAACTTAAACTATCCCAACATCAAGCGTTTATGCAGATTCCTGACGCACCAGGCCCGCCTGGTGGATGACGGCGCGCAGCACATCCGCCAGCACGGCTTGCACCGTTTCGTTGGACAGCTGGCCGGTGGAGCCGCTCTTCAAAGCCGCGGCCGCGCCGTGCAGACCGAGTGTGACGCAACCGGCATGCAGGCGATCGAGGCGCGCTTGCGCGTCGGCCTGTTCGCCCTTGGACAGCATGGCTTGCAGATCGCTGGCGGCGGCATTCAGCTGGTTCTGGAAGCCGCTCAGGTACACCAGCAGGCGCTCGGCGTTGATGCCCAGACGGCGCTGGGTGTCGGCCGGCGTCTCGGCATCATGTTCGTAGCCGCTGGCCGCCTGGTCGAGGAAATTCACCAGGTGCACGCGCACCTGCTCCGCCTGGAACGGCTTGACGATGTAGCCGGCGGCGCCGGCCTTGGTGGCTTCCAGCACGGTGTCCTTGTCGTTGGCCGAGGTGACCAGCACAAACGGCATGCTATTGACTTCGGCATGCGCCTTCACGCGCTGCAGGAGCTCCAGACCGGACAGGCGCGGCATGCGCAGATCGCAGAAGCAGATGGCGGGACGCAAGCCGGCTTCCAGCTGTTGCCAGGCATCGGCGCCATCTTCCGCCTCAATGATGTCGAAACTACCGCAGCTATCGATCAGGTGCATCAGCACCATGCGCGAGACGACATCATCGTCCACTACCAGAACTTTCATGCGGCTCCCTGTGTCGTTTTGTCTGATCTTACATCAATCTGCCGTTCTTGCCACGTCCTGGACAGCAAAGATTGCGCCTTACAGCGTGCTAGCCGCCCGCACCTGCTCCAGCAGGCGGCGCAACTGCGGCATGGCCGACTCCACCTGGCGCCAGTTGCCGTGATCCGCCTCCATCTCCAGATCGCCGCATAGCGCCTGCAATTCCTGCTCTTCCAGATAGCCCGCACTCCCCTTCATGCCGTGCAGCAGACGGCTGGCCACTTCGCGGTCGCGCTCCTGCAGCGCCAGTTCCAGGTCGGCCAGGCGGACCGGCGCATCCTGATTGAACACACTGCGCAAGCGGGCTTTCAGATCGCTAGGGCCACCGCTGTGCTGTGCCAGGCGCGAAGTCTCCAGCGAAGCCGGCGCCACGCCGAACATCGAATCCAGCTCCGGCGTGCCGAGCGCCGGATTCCGGCGCGGCAGCATGCGCGGCAGCTGGAAGCCGCGCTGCAGCTGACGCTCGATCGCGCGGCTGAGCTGGAAGTGCAGCTTGTCCTCGTCGATCGGCTTGGTGAGGAAATCGTCCATGCCGGAGGCCAGATAGCGGCTGCGGTCTTCCTCGCTGGCGTTGGCGGTCAGCGCGATGATCATCAGTTCCTGGTCGCGCACCGGCGCGCCTTCCGGACCGCCGGAGCGGATCAGGCGCGTGGCGCTGGCGCCATCCATTTCCGGCATGCGGCCGTCCATCAGGATCAGGTCATAGCGCGTCAGCGAACAGGCTTTCACCGCCAGCGCGCCGTTGGCCGCGATATCCACCTTGTGGCCGAGATCCTCCAGCATCATGCGGATGATGATCTGGTTGGTCGGGAAGTCTTCCGCGCACAGCACCTTGAGCTGATGGCTGTGTGGTTCGCGCGGCACATGCGGTACCACCGGCGGCTGCACACCCACCGGCAGCGGCAGCTCGAACATGAACACGCTGCCCTCGCCCGGCGTGCTGACGGCGTTGATGCTGCCGCCCATCAGCTCCACCAGCTGGCGGCAAATCGCCAGTCCCAGCCCGGTGCCGCCGTAGCGGCGCGTGGTGGAGGCATCGGCCTGTTCGAACTGCTGGAACAGGCGCGGAATGGCGTCGGCCTCGATGCCGATGCCGGTGTCGGCGACGCTGAACAGGATGCGGTCATGCTCTTCCCCGCCCGGCGCGCGCTCCACCCGCATCTTGACCGAGCCTTGTTGCGTGAACTTGAAGGCATTGCCCACCAGGTTGACCAGCACCTGCCGCAAGCGCGAAGGATCGCCCACCACAAACTGCGGCAAGTCCTCCTCGAACTCCAGGCTGAAGCCGACGCTGTGCGCCGCCGCCTGCTCCTCGAACAGGCTGACCACATTTTCCACCGCCGCCGACAGCGCGAAGTCGATGTTCTCGATGGTCAGCTTGCCCGCCTCGATCTTGGAAAAATCCAGCAGGTCGTTAATGATGGACAGCAGCGACTGAGCGTTGGCCTGGCCGCGCAGGATTTGCTCGCGGGTGCCGGCCGCCAGGTGCGGGTCGCGCAGCGCAAAACCCAGCATGCCGATCACGCCGGCCAGCGGCGTGCGCATCTCGTGGCTCATATTGGCCAGGAATTCGGACTTTTGACGGGTGGCGTCTTCCGCCTTCTGCTTGGCGTAACGCAGGCGTTCCTCGTTATCCTGCAAGGCGCGGTTGGCCAGCGCCAGCTCCTCGGTATGCAGCCGCACCTGGCGTTCCTGCGCCAGCAGCTGGTCCTGCGTCTGGCGCAGGGTTTGCAGCGTTTCTTCCAGCTGCTGGTAAGCGCGGGCGTTTTCCAGGCCGGCGGCGGCGTGCGATGCCAGCGTTTGCAGCATGTCCATGTGCACGCGCTGGTAGGCATTGCGCTCGGTGCTTTGCACGCACAGCAGGCCGACCACGCGGTCGCCGACGATCAGCGGCGCATACATCATCGAATGTGCCGCCGCCACCGGCTGACCATCCTCGCGCACGCACGGCACCAGCGACACCAGGCCGGAATCGTCCATATAGTCGCGGTACTCGTTGCGGAAGTCGTTGATGAAAATAGGTTTGCGGTGCGTGACGCACCACACCGACAGCTGGTTGGGCTGATCCATCCGGCGCTGGTACGGCAAGGTGCGCACGCCGCTTTCGGTGGCGAACGGGAAGTCGATCACGCCCTCCTCCGCGCGCACGAAGCCAATGCCGAAGATTTGAGCGTTCATCAGATGGTTGACGTGGCGGTACAGCGTCTGCATGGTGGTTTCCATGTCGAGCGAGGCGCTCATCTCGCGTCCCAGTTCGCTCAGCACCGAGATGTTGCGGTGGGCCTGCTCCACTTCCTCTTTCTGACGCTCGGTGTCGATGCGGCGCTGCTCGGCCTCGGCGCGCTGCGCCTCCGCTTCCAGGCGGCGCCGTTCCAGTTCGTGCTTTTGCTGCTGCAGCTGCTGGTTCTTGTATTCGACTTCCGCCGTGCGCGAGCCGACCAGATGCTCCAGCCGCCACTGCTGGTGGCGCAAGGCGCGCACCCGCGCATGGTACAGCGCATAGGCGCCGCCCGCCGTCAGCATGGCCAGCACGCTGCGGAACCACCACGTTTTCCAGAATGGCGGCTGGATGACGATCTCCAGCGTGGCGGCGTTATCGTTCCAGATGCCGTCCTTGTTGGCGGCCTTCACGCGGAACACGTATTTGCCGGGATCGAGGTTGGTGTAGGTGGCAAAGCGCTTGGTGGAGTCGGTCACCACCCAGTCCTCGTCAAAGCCCTGCAGCTGGTAGGCGAAGCGGTTGCGCTGCGGCGCGGCGTAGTGCAAGGCCGCGAACTCCAGCGAGAACATGGAGTCGTTTTCATTCAGCGTCAGGGTGCCGGTGTGTTCGATGGCGGTTTTCAGCACATCGCCATGATCGCCCTGCCCCGGCTTGACCGACTTGTTAAAGATCTGGAAGTCGGTGATCGCCACCGTCGGCGCCACGCTGTTCTCGCGCACCTCCGCCGGCGAGAACGCGGTGATGCCGTTAAAGCCGCCGAAGTACAGCGTGCCGTCCGGTGTGCGCAGGGCGGCGCCGTCGAAATACGCGCCTTCGATGGTGCCGTCGGCGCCGCTGTAGTTGCGCACCATGCCGGTCTCGATATTCAGGCGCGACAGGCCGCTGTTGGTGCTGATCCAGAGATTGCCCGCGTCGTCCGGCAGGATGGAGGCGATGGCATCGTCGGTGATGCCGTCCTTGCGCAGGTAGCGGCGGAATTTCACGCTGCCGTTGGCCCCCACTTCCATTTTGTTCAGGCCCGCCGCCGTGCCCACCCAGATGGTGCCGCGCGCGTCCTCGTATAGATAGTGGACTTCGTCGTGACTCAGGCTGCGCGGGTCGTTGGGATCGCGGCGGAAGTGGTGGAACTTGCCGGTCTTGCGGTCCAGCAGATCGAGGCCGTTGAAGGTGCCGATCCACAGCCGGCCGCTGCGATCCTCCAGTATCGGCCGCACCACGTTGTCGGACAGGCTGGCGGGATCGCCCGGATCGTGGCGAAAGGTGTGCACTTCCAGCGTGACCGGATCGAGCCGGTGCAAGCCACCGCGCGAGGCAATCCACAACATCCCGCTGCGGTCGCCGACGATGTTGCGGACGGTGTCGCTGGCCGGATCGCCGCGCACAAACGACAGCGAGCGGATCGCGCCGGTCGCCACATTGAGATAGTTCACGCCGGCCGGGCCGCCCAGCCACAGATTGCCGCTCTTCTCGCGCCATAGCGCGGTCACCTGGTCGTCGCTGATGCTGTTGGCGTTCTGCGGATTATGGCGCCACACCTTGCTGTCGCCGGTCACCGGGTCGTACAGGTTCAAGCCGCCGCTGCTGCCCAGCCACAGTTTGCCGTGGCCGTCCGGCACAATGCTGCGGATCTTGTTGTCCGAGATGGAGTTGGGCTGGTCGGCCTGGCGCACGATGCGCGCAAAGCCGCCGCTGCCCATGTCCACGCGGCTGACGCCATCGTTCCAGGTGCCGACCCAGAAGGTGCCGACGCGGTCGCGGTACATGGCGGAGATCTGGTTGTCGGCCACGCTATGGGTATCGCCGACCTGATGGCGGTACTGCACCAGCCGTTCCTCCGCCGGCATCCAGCGGAACAGGCCATCGGCCAGCGAGCCTACCCACAGATTGGCTTCGGCGTCTTCGTACAGGGTGGTGATGCTGACGCCGGCCTTCAGTCCCTCGCGCGCACCGAGGCGGCGACGCTGCGGCTCGGAACCCAGCAAGCGCCATTGTTCCAGCCCGGCCTGCGTGCCCACCCACAGCGTCTGCGCGCTATCGACCTGCAGCGCAATGACGGAGTTGAACTTGCTGTCGCCGCTGGCATCGACGGCGTAATGCTGAAAGCGCGTGCCGCCAGGCGGCAGCATATCGAGGCCGGCGGCGGTGCCCACCCACAGGCGGCCGGCCGCATCGCGCGCCAGCGCGTTCACGTGGTCGTTGGCCAGGCTGCCGGCATCGGCCGGATCGTGATGCCAGCTGGTGAAGCGCTTGCCGACCGGGTCGAAATGATGCAGGCCATCGGCGCTGGCCACCCACAATCCACCCAGTCCATCGTCTTCCACAGCGCGCACATGGCGGTTGCCGTTGCCGCGCTGCGCGGATTCGCGCGGCAGGTAATGGGTGAAGGTGCGCGTGGCCGAGTCGTAGCGATCCAGGCCGCCGTCGGTGCCGACCCACAGCTGGCCGGAACGGTCCAGGTGCAGCACGCGCACCCAGTTGTCGGCCAGGCTGCGCGGATCGGAAACCGCGCTCTTGAAGGTGACGGTGCGGTAGCCATCGAAGCGCGTCAGGCCGGCCTGCGTGCCGAGCCAGATGAAGCCCTGCCTGTCCTGCGCGATGGCCAGCACGGTTTCCTGCGCCAGTCCATGCTCCACGCTAAGCTGCTCGAAACGCAGGTTGCGCGGCGGCGCGCCGGCCAATGCGACGGCATGCCACAGCAACAGCAGGAAAAGAAAAAAACGGCGCATGCGTCAGGATTCGAAGAAGGCCAGCACATCGCTCTTGCGCGCATGGGTGTCGCGCTGGCCGAGGCGAATTAACTCGCAGGTGTAGGTGGATTCAAACAGCAGATAGGACGCCAGCGCGGCGCCGCGCGTTTCGGTGGCGCCGATGCCGGACAACATGGTGCGGATCGGCGCCGGCAGGCTGGCCAGCGCTGCCGGCTGGGCGGTGGTGTCCTGGGAACCCG